>Ga0066420_1000003_pt1 | contig 120092 bp, 63 predicted proteins | sample LakWasMet28_LOW6_2_FD_59547 | JGI IMG/M metagenome (GOLD analysis project Ga0066420, IMG submission 59547) | Freshwater sediment methanotrophic microbial communities from Lake Washington under simulated oxygen tension - Sediment Metagenome 28_LOW6 | ecosystem: Environmental > Aquatic >... | reverse complement strand
GCTCGAAGCTTTGGGCGACGACGACCTTCACGCCCAGCAGGTTGGTGCCTTTGGCGGCCCAGTCGCGGGACGAACCGGTGCCGTATTCCTGGCCGGCCAGAATGATCAGGGGCACGCCCTTCGCCTGCCAGGCCATGGAGGCATCATAGATCGAGGTCTCGGTGCCATCGGGTCCGATGGTATTGCCGCCTTCCTTGCCGCCGAGCATCAGGTTCTTGATGCGGACGTTGGCGAAGGTACCGCGCGTCATCACCCGGTCGTTGCCCCGGCGCGAGCCGTAGGAATTGAAGTCCTCGAAGGCGACGCTGTTATCGAGCAGGTACTTGCCGGCGGGCGAACTCTTCTTGATGGCGCCGGCGGGCGAGATGTGGTCGGTCGTGACGGAGTCGCCGAACACGCCGAGGGCGCGGGCGCCCTTGATCTCGGCGATCGCGCCGGGAGTCAGGCCGAAGTTCGTGAAGAACGGCGGCTCCTGGATGTAGGTCGACTTGGCGTCGAACGCGTAGACATTGCCCGCGGTCGAGGGGATCTCGTTCCATTTCGGGTTCTGTTCGGCGAAATTGCTGTAGAGCTTGCGGAACACCTCGGGCTTGAGCGCGGCTTGCATCTGGTCGCGAACCTCCTGCAGCGTCGGCCAGATATCCTTGAGGAAAACCGGCTTCCCGTCGGTGCCGTTGCCGATGGGATCGGTCGACAGGTCGATGTCGACCCGGCCGGCGAGGGCAAAGGCCACGACCAGCGGCGGCGACATCAGGAAGTTGGCCTTGATGTTCTGGTGCACGCGGGCCTCGAAGTTGCGGTTGCCGGAGAGTACAGATGCGGCAACGAGGTCGTTCTTGACGACCGCCTCCTCAACGGGCGCAGCAAGGGGGCCGGAATTGCCGATGCAGGTCGTGCAACCATAGCCGACCGTCTGGAAGCCAAGCTGGTCCAGGTACGGCGTGAGACCGGTCTTGTCGAGGTAGTCGGTGACGACGCGCGAGCCGGGGGCGAGCGAGGACTTCACCACGGGGTTCGTCTTCAGTCCCTTGGCCACCGCCTTCTTGGCGAGCAGGCCGGCCGCCAGCATGACGCTCGGATTCGACGTGTTGGTGCAGCTGGTGATCGCCGCGATCAGCACGGAACCATGACCGATCTTGGTGCCGGCGATGTCCGCCTTCACCGTGGAGAATTCCTCGGCCTTCTTGCCGAATCCGGCCTCGGTCACGGGCTTCGAGAACGTGCCGACAAACTCCTTCTTGAGGTTCTGCAACTCGATCCGGTCCTGCGGGCGCTTCGGGCCCGCCACGCTCGGGACGACGCTGCCGAGGTCGATCTCGACCACTTGGGAGTAATCAATCTGGCCCTTCTGCGGGATGCCCCAGAGCCCTTGGGCCTTGTAGTAGGCTTCGTAGGTCGCCACCGCAGACTCGTCGCGGCCCGTGGCGCGGAGATAGGTCGCGCACTCCGCATCGATCGGGAAGAAGCCCATGGTCGCACCGTACTCCGGGGCCATGTTCGCAATCGTCGCACGATCCACGACCGGCAGGGCGGCGGCGCCCGGCCCGAAAAACTCAACAAACTTGCCGACGACCTTCGTCTTGCGCATGAGCTGCGTGACCGTGAGCGCCAGATCCGTGGCGGTGACGCCCTCGCGGAGCGCACCCGTGAGATGCACGCCTACGACGTCGGGCGTCAGGAAGTAAACCGGCTGACCGAGCATGCCGGCCTCAGCCTCGATGCCACCCACGCCCCAGCCGACGATGCCGATGCCGTTGATCATCGTGGTGTGCGAATCCGTGCCGACCAGCGTGTCCGGGTAATAGACCTCGCCCTGGTTCAGCACGCCCTTGGCAAGGAACTCCAGGTTGACCTGGTGGACAATACCGATGCCCGGGGGCACGACCTTGAAGGTGTCGAAGGCCTGCATGCCCCACTTCAGGAACTGGTAGCGCTCGCGGTTGCGCGTGAACTCGAGGTCGAGGTTCTTCTGCATGGCCTCGGCCGAGCCGGCGAAATCGACCTGCACCGAGTGATCGACCACGAGATCCACCGGCACGAGCGGTTCGATGATCTTGGGATTCTTGCCCATCTTCGCCACGGCGGAGCGCATGGCGGCGAGATCCACCAACAGCGGTACGCCGGTGAAATCCTGCAGCACGATACGCGCGACCACGAACGGAATCTCGGCGGTGCGGGCCTCCGTCGGCTTCCAGGCCGCGAGCTCGCGGATGTTCGACTCGAGCACGCGCTTGCCGTCGCAATTGCGCAGCACGGCCTCGAGGACGAGGCGGATGCTCACGGGCAGGCGCGACACCTTGAAGCCGGCTTGTTCAAGGGCCGGCAAGGAGTAGAACTTCTTGCCAGGCGCGAAGGTCTGGAGAGTGTTGAAGGGATTCGGGAGGCTCACAGGATTTTCGTTTGGGATTATGGATTCGCGATGGATGACCGGGCGGTCGCGGAGGCGGACTCGCGGGGACACCGCGCGCCGCATGGCCGTTACTTCGCCAGGGCGGCCTTGATGGCGGCGAAATTCGGGAGGTCCTTCGGGGTCGGGGTCTGCTCGGCGTACTTGATGACGCCATCCTTGCCGACCACGAAGGCGGCGCGCGCGGAGGTGTCACCCACCCCGGCAAGCATCGGGAACAACACGTCGTAGGCCTTGGTGACGGTCTTGTTGAGATCGGAAAGCAGGGTAATCTTGATCGCGTTGGCCTTGGCCCAGGCTTCCTGCGCAAAGGGGCTGTCCACGCTGATCGCGAGGACCGAGGCGCCGAGCTTTTCGTATTCACCAAGACCCGCGGTCTGGTCGCACATTTCCTGAGTGCAGACGCCGGTGTAGGCCAGCGGGAAGAAGAGAATCACGACCTGCTTGCCGGCATAGTCGCTCAGTTTGACGTCCTTGAGACCGTCTGCGGCCTTCGACTTGAGGGTGAAATCAGGGGCTTTGGAACCGATGGCGAGTGGCATGGTAGTGGAGGAAGAGGGTTTCTGTGTGAGCGGCGGATCATCCGTCGCGAGGAAACCAATCATTAGAACCTCCTAAGTCCGTCGGGCAATCCCTTTTGCGTCTTTATCAGGCGTATTACTGAATGACGCATGGCCTGCATTAGATCCCGAGGCGCCGCGCCCGGTGCCTCGGGCTTCCCTGGTGAGCTCATGCCCCGATTTGCCACCCCGAGGGTTCTGCTCTCCCGGTCACTTGATCCTTGTCACTTCCGCCCCCCCGGGCCTTAGCTCTTCGCCTCCCATGGCCGACATCCTCAACGAACTCGACTGGCGTGGCCTCTACGCCGATAGCACCGATCGCGAAGCCCTTGCCAAGCGCCTCGCCGAAGGACCGACCACGCTTTACTGCGGCTTTGACCCCACCGCCGACTCCCTCCACGTCGGCAATCTTGTGCCGTTGTTCGCCCTCCGCCGCTTCCAACTGGCCGGCCACCACCCCATCGCCCTGGCCGGCGGGGCCACCGGCATGGTCGGCGATCCGTCCGGCAAGTCCGACGAGCGCAACCTCCAGACACCCGAGCAGCTGCAGCACAATCTCGACTGCATCCGGCCCCAGCTGGCCCGGTTCCTCGATTTCACCACGACGCAGAATCCCGCCCGGCTCGTGAACAACTACGACTGGACCGGCTCCATCACCTTCCTCGAATTCCTCCGCGACATCGGCAAGCACATCACGGTGAACTCCATGATCGCCAAGGATTCCGTCCGCTCCCGCATGGAGGACCGCGCGTCCGGCATCAGCTTCACCGAATTCAGCTACATGCTGCTCCAGGGTTTTGACTTCCAGCACCTGCGGAAGGCCTACAACTGCGAACTCCAGGTCGGCGCCACCGATCAGTGGGGCAACATCACCGTCGGCACCGAGCTCACCCGGAAAAAGCTCGGCGCGACTGTCTGGGGTCTGGTCTTCCCGCTTCTGACCAAGTCCGACGGCTCGAAATACGGCAAGACCGCCACCGGCACCGTCTGGCTCGACCCGAAGAAGACCAGCCCCTACCGCTTCTACCAGTTCTTCGTGAACGCCGACGACGCCGATGTCGTCAAACTGCTCAAGACCCTCACCTTCCTCTCCCGCGAGGAAATCACCGCCCTCGAGACCGAGCTGACCGCCAACCCCGGCGCCCGCGCCGCCCAGAAAGCCCTGGCGCGCGAGATGACCACGCTCGTCCACGGCGCCGACGCCCTCGCCGGCGCCCTCAAGGCCAGCGAGATTCTCTTCGGCGGTTCCCTCGACGGTGTGGCCGAATCAATCTTCAACGACGTCGTCGGCGAAGTCCCCACGAAGGATCTGGAAAAGGCGAAATTGGAAGGCCCAGGCACCCCCATCGCCGACCTGATTGTCCAAGCCGGCCTGGAAAACTCCAAGGGCGCCGCCCGCAAGGCCCTCGAAGCCGGCGGCATCTACCTCAACAACGTTCGCGTCCCCGACCACACCCGCAGCGTGACCGCCGCCGACCTCCTTTTCGGGAAATATCTCCTCCTCCGCAAAGGCAAGCGGAGCTACGCGGTGCTAACCGTGACCGGAAGCTGATCCGACCGCGTCAGGAGTTACTCCGCCCTTTCGACGTACCCGCCAATCACCCAAACAAACGGGTGATCTCTAGGAATCGGAGCGAATGGCGGCCTTTACGGACTTCTGCTCGAGAAGGAAATGCTTCCTACCCGGGGGATGTACCAGGCAATGTAGGATCTGTGCATCACCTTAAGGACCGCAGATAAGTGAAGTCACAGAGACAATCGAGCTGAGGCAGGAGTCCAAGGAGGGCTTTGGGCCGATCGGGTCCAGGCAAGAAACCGCTCACCCCGAACTTCAAACTGAATTGGGCGACTATCCGACGTCCAACCCTCTGTGCTTCTCCGGATTGCCTCGGTGCGCTCCGTGTCTCACGCCGTCTTTTTGGATCTTCCGATTCAAACTTGGTGGCTGGCCCGCTAGCCCCGATTCGAATCGACCTGCTCAGACCTTGATCTTCCGCACCAGCTCCCGGTTCGCCAGATGCCAGGCGACGGCCCGCCGAAAGCCCTCCTCGGCCGGAATGGCCGGCGCCCAGCCGAGCAGGCGCTGCGCCTTGCCGATGTCGGCCCAGGTTTCCTTCATGTCGGCGGCACTCGGAGGCTGACCCGTAACCTGCGCTTTCTTCCCCAAGGCCTGCTCGATGTAGCCGATGATCGTCAGCAGCGAGAGCGGCTGACGCCCGCCGCCGAGGTTGATGACTTCGTGGCCCAGCGGCCGGAGCGCCAGCACGGTGCCGCGCGCGATATCGTCCACATAGGTGAAGTCGCGGGCCTGTGTGCCGTCGCCGAACAGCGTGATCGGCGTCCCTTCGTCGATCCACTTGATGAAGCGAAACGGGGCCATGTCCGGCCGGCCGGCCGGCCCGAACACGGTGAAATACCGCAACACGGTCACATCCAGTCCATGTTGCTCGTGATACTCGCGGGCGAGTTGCTCGGCGGCCTTCTTGGTTTCCGCGTAAGGTGACTGCGGCTGGGCGACGGCCAGGTCTTCCGTGAAGGGCATCGGGCAACCGGCATACAGGGACGAGCTGGACGCCAGCACATGCTTCTTCACCCCATGCCGGCGTTGACATTCGAGCACGTTCCGCTCGCCCTGGATGTTCGTGCTGGCGTAGAGCGCGGGCTGTTCAAGGCTGGCCCGGACGCCCGCGCGGGCGGCGAGATTGATCACCGCGTCGAAGCGCTTTGCGGCGAAAACCGGTTCCAAAGTCGCCAGGTCCTCGATGTCCGCCTGATGCCATTCAAATCCCACCCGCCCACGCAGTCTTTGCAGCCGCCATTCCTTCAGGCGGATGTCGTAGTAGTCGTTCAGGTTGTCGAGGCCCACGACCGCGTGACCGGCATCGAGCAAATGCTCGCACACCTTCGCAGCAATGAAACCGGCTGCCCCCGTGACAAGATAGGTCGCCATGCGGGTGCGGTTCAGCCGGCCGCCAAGGTTTCGTAATCAGCCCGCGCCATCTGGCGCGCCACATCCGCCCCGATCGTGCGCGGTGACCAGCCCAGGATTTTCTTCGCGCGCGCCGCGTTGCCCACCAAGGTCGCTGATTCCAGCGGACGATAAAATTTCGGATTCACGCGCAACACCACGGCGCCCGTGTCCTGGCGGATGGCGGTCTCGGCCTTGCCGCGGCCCTTAAAGGTGAGGCCGATGCCCAGTTCCGCGAAGGCGGCGATGGCAAATTCCCGCACGGAGCAATCGCGGCCGGTCGCAAAAATGTAGTCGTCGGCGGTCTTCGCCTGGAGCGAGCGCCACATCGCCTCCACATACTCGGGTGCCCAGCCCCAGTCGCGGCGGGCATCGAGGTTGCCGAGCGCGATTTCCTTCTGCTGGCCCGCCTTGATGCGCGCGGCCCCCAGCGTGATCTTGCGGGTCACAAAGTTTTCCCCGCGCCGCGGTGACTCGTGATTGTAGGCGATGCCGTTCACCGCGAAGAGGCCGTAAGCACTCCGATAAACCCGGCACAACTGGGCGGCAAAGGCCTTCGCGCAACCATACGGATTCACCGGGCTGACGGCCGTTGTCTCATCCTGCGGCGCGGTCGCCGGCGCGCCGAAGAGTTCGGAACTGGCCGCATGGTAGAACCGCACCGAGACATCCAGGTCCCGCATGATTTCGAGCAGTGCCAGCGTCGCGTTGGCGTTTTCCTGACACGTGACTTCCGGAATCTCGAAGCTCAAACCGACGTGGCTCTGGGCCGCCAGGTGATAGATTTCGTGCGGCGCCACCTTTTTGATGATCCGCCGCAGTGAAGTATGGTCGGTCAGGTCGCTGTAGTGAAGTGACAGCCGCGAAGAACCGGCCGTCGTGCGCAGGTGCTCGATGCGCGAGCGGTTGAACATGCTCGCGCGCCGCACCAAGCCATGGACCTCGTAGCCCTTGGTCAGCAGCAGCTCGGCCAGATAGGAACCATCCTGCCCGGTAATGCCCAGAATCAGGGCGCGGCGGGGTTCGGCGTGGGACAACTTGGGTTTGCGGGTGGTGGGCATGTCAGGGTGCGTACGGCAGCCAGTTATTGGGTCTGGCCGCCAACCCTCAATCACGAACTGCAAGGGTTCATCGCCGCGCCGCCAGCCACTTCTTCACTCCGGCCAGCGTCCGGGTGTTGAAAACCTGCTCCTTGGTCAGCCAAGCCTTGCGCGCCACGCCCACGCCCAGTCGGAAATACTCCAGCTGGGCGGTCCGATGAGCGTCGGGATTGATGCTCGTCAACAGGCCTTTCTCGGCCGCCTTGCGCCAGAGCCGCCAATCCATGTCGAGGCGCATCGGGCTGGCATTGAGTTCGATGATCACGCCGTTGGCCACGGCCGCGTCGATGACCTTGGCGGCATCCACCTCATAGGCTTCGCGCTGCAACAGCAGCCGTCCCGTCAGGTGCCCCAGCATCGTGACATGCGGCTGTTCGATCGCCCGGATGATGCGCTTGGTCATCACCTCGCGCTCCTGCCGGAAGGCCGAATGCACCGAGACCACCACGTAATCGAGTTTCGCCCGCACCGACTCCGGGAAATCCAGCTCCCCGTCCGGCAGGATATCACACTCGGTCCCGCTGAACACATGGGTCTTGAACTTCTTCGCGGCATTGAGCGCGGCGATCGCGGCGATCTGCGTCTCCAACCGGCCTTCGTCGAGCCCCCGGGCCTGGAAACTCGATTTCGAGTGGTCGGCGATGCCGAGATAATCCAGGCCCAACGCCTCGGCCGCGGCCGTCATTTCCTCAAGCGTGTTGTGCCCATCGGAAGCCGTCGTGTGGTTGTGGAAGACCCCGCGGATGTCCTCGATCGTTACCAGATCGGGCAGTTCCCCTTTCTCCGCCGCCTCGATCTCCCCCAGCCCTTCACGCAGCTCCGGCGGGATGAAGGCCAGCCCCAGCGCCTTGAACAGATCGGCTTCGGTCTTGGCCGGCAGACTTTTTTGGGCGGCGTCTGGTTGCTTGGCGGCTTCCGCGCTCGGTCCGTGTTTCTTATCCGCCGGGAACAGCCCCCACTCGCTCATGCTGAATCCCCGGGCCAGCGCGCGCTGCCGCATCTGGACGTTGTGGTCCTTCGAGCCGGTCAGGTGGTGCAGCGTGAACACGAACTGCTCGGGCGGCACGAGCCGCAGGTCGGCCTGCAGACCGGATTCGAGCCGTACGCTGGCCTTGAGGTCGCCGCGGGCGGTGACTTCCTTGACGTGCGGCTGGCTGACAAACCAGTCGACGACGGGCGCCGGTTCGGTGGTAGCGACCAGAAAATCCAGATCGCCCACGGTCTCCATGCGCCGCCGCAGACTGCCGCAGGATTCGACCTGCTTCACGCCGGGCAAACGCCGCAATCCCTCGAGAATCGGTGCCCCGGCTTCCTGCGCCTCCACCCAAAGGTGGCGCTTACCGTAGGCTTCGCGGTTGCGGATGCCGGACAGGATTTTCTCCTGGGACTTCTCCCCAAAGCCATCGAGCGCAGCCACCTTGCCCGTCTCACAAGCGGCCCGCAGGCTCGCAACCGAGTCCACGCCGAGCTTTTCCTGCAAGGCCCGCACCTTCTTCGCGCCCAGGCCGGAGATTGACAACATCTCGACCAAACCGGCCGGCACCGACGCCCGGAGCTTCTCATAGAACTCCAGCTTACCCGTCCGGTGCAGCTCCGAGATTTTCTGCGCCAGCGCCTCGCCGATGCCCTTGACTTCCTCCAAGGTGCCCGCCTCGACCCGCTGGGCGATCTCGTCTTCGCCCAGCCCCTCCAGGAGACGCGAGCCGGATTGATAGGCGCGGATCTTGAAAGGATTCTCGCCCTTCAGTTCCAGCAAGGTGGCGATGTCGGTCAGGACGGCGGCGATCTCAGTCTTGTTCATGGGGCGCGAGAGCGATGATTGGTGGTGCGTGATGGGCTCGGCGTCAACTGGACCCGGAGCGCCTAAAACCTGGGCGATTCATGCCAACGCCGCAACTCGCCGCGCGACCTCCGCCCGGTTCACTTTGCCGGTCTCGTTCTTCGGCCAATCCTTCAAACCCACCCAGCGCTTCGGCCGTTTGGCCGGTGCCAGTTGCGCGGCCAAGGCTTGCTGGACTTTGGGCAAGTCGGGTTGACCGGCCTCGGGATATGCCGCGACGACGATCTGTCCCCACTCGTGGTCGGGCAAACCGATGACCATGACATCCTCGAAACACCCCGTGGCGCGCAGCACCGCTTCCACCTCTGCCGGGTGCACCTTTTCTCCGCCGGTGATGATGGCTGCATCATTCCTTCCCTGGACATGCAAATGCCCCCGCTCGTCCAGGGTTCCCAGGTCCGACGTACGAAAGCCCACTGGCTTCCGCCACTCCGGATAGTATCCGCGAAACAGTGATTCGCTCTCGATCGAGATGACTCCATCCTTTGCAACGCTCACCTGGCCGTGGGGCAAGGCTCTGCCGCAACCGCGCATCCCGCGCAGAAACTCATCCGGTCGCAACGCCGTGACCATCGCAGCGGTCTCGGTCATGCCATAACCGGGTGACAACGGCAGACGAAGATCCGCCGCCTGGTCCAACAAGGCCGGCCACGCGGGCGCGCCGCCCAGAAAGACGATGCGGAACGTGCGCAGCCATGCCACGGCCCGCTCCAGCCGCATCAGCCGATCCAGCTGCGTGGGCACGAGGGAGATCACCCAGCCTTCCGGTTCGGCGGGCAATACCGGCAGTTTTCCCCGCTCAACCTGCTTCCAGTCGAGCGGTCGGTATTCGCCCCCGGTCAGCGCGCAGCGCATCCAGGCCATGAATCCGCTGACATGGTGCAAGGGCAGCAGACCGGCGGCATTCACCTGTTTCAGTCCAAAATGACGCGTGAATCCCCGCACTGCCGCGCTGATCGTTTGTTCATCATGCCGGGCAAACTTCACCTGCCCACTGCTGCCGCCGGTGGGAATCATCAGCCAGCCCTCGGGGGTTTTCTTAAAGCTGTTTTCCATCGGCATGCCCCGCAGGGCTTCAAGGTGGCTTTGCTCGGTCGCCCCCCAGGCCGGGTCGCAAAGAAACACCTCGGTGTAGCCGGCAACGCCGCGGGCGAACTCCGACATGAAGGCCGGTTGATCCGCCTCGGACACAAAGAACCTCGCCCGCTGCCGGGCCCGGCGTTCCCGTCCTGCAAACACTCCCTTCAGGTCAGCGCGTTCCATAATTCCTCCGGGTTGATTGCCGCAGCCCAACTCGCGTCCAGCACCGGCCCGAGAAAGGGTCCGTCCCACCGCCGGTCGCCGAACACCTCGCCAATCCCGAAGCCGGGTGAACGGCGCAGCAGCACCGCATGGTGCCGCAGCGCAAACCTCAGGATCGCAGCGCGGCCCAGCGCCGTCTCGATCGCGCTGGAAAGCACCACGTCCGCCTGCGTCGCCACCACCCACGCCGCCATGTCTTCGAGCGGGCCGGCCAGCGCCGGCTTGATCACAAATATCCCCGGCCAGCCTTCCGCCTGCCAGCGCCGGGCCTCGTCGAGCCGCACCACTGATTCGTCGAGGGCGAGCTTCACCGGATAATCTTCGGCAAGTCCGTGCAAGGCGGTCTCGTCCGTCGGCGAAACGGGTTGCTCGACAAACTCCACCGGCCGGTCGGCGCAAAGCCCCAGCCAGCGCTCGGCCTGACGCCGGTTCCATGACCCGTTGGCATCCAGCCGGAGCTTCGTATAGGCCGGCAGCACGGCCAGCAACTCATCGAGCAATCCCATCTCCAGGTCGGGCGATTCCACCCCCACCTTCCATTTGAAACTCAGGTATCCCGCTTCCAGCCTCGTCGGCAAGGCCGCCAGTGCCGCCTTGCCCGCCGGCAGCAGCGCCGTGAGCGGCACGCGCGGGGTGGCCGAGGGCACGCCCGGCCGGGCCAATGCCGCGGCGAGAGCAAAGCGCACGGTGCCCAACGTGGCCGGCACCTGATCGAGGGCATCGGCCGTGATCCGGTCCCCCAGCCTTCGGCACATTTCCTCCGCTTCCGCCACCGTCTCCGTGCCAAACCACGGAATAGGCGCGATCTCCCCGAACCCCGCCGCCCCGTTTTCGTCCTCCAACCGCAGGACAATACCCTCGCGCTCCGCCCAGAGTCCATGCGCCGTCCGCAGCGGTGTGCTCAAGGGCAACCGGTAGGGACGATGAGTGAATCGGTATTCCATGCAGCTTCCACGAGATACACGGATAAACCGGAAAGAAAAGCGGGGACCTGCCTCGACCCCAAAAACCCTGAACCGCACTCAGGCTGCCCAAATCGCGAAATACAATTCTGCGCCAAACGGGATTCGGTCCGTAGGGGTTCGGTCAACGCCTGCAGACGACCGTTGTGAGCGAGTGAATCGCGGGCGTGGAGGCTGGCCGTATGAGGATGAGCAAGAGGCGAGATTCGATCTCGCCTGGAACCGCTCACCTAGCCGGCGTTGTTGGCGATCAGCCACCAAGTGTATCCCACATACACGACGAGCAACACCCCGGCCTCGATTCGTGAAATCCTGCCACCTGATTTGCAGAGGGGCAGCAGGGCCACGGCAATCGCCAGCATCAACCCGAGGTCAACCAAGCTGATCCCCGGCGCACTGATGGGATGCACGAGGGCGCAGAGCCCCAAAATGCCGACGATGTTGAAGATATTGGAACCAACGATGTTGCCTATCGCCACGTCGCTGTGCTTGCGGACGGCTGCCACCAGCGAGGTTGCCAGCTCCGGCATACTCGTACCGACGGCCACGATCGTCAGGCCGATCACCGTCTGGCTGATGCCCCATCCTTGCGCCAGCGTGACCGCGCCGCCGACAAAAAAGTGACTGCCCGCCACCAACACCGCGAGGCCGAGCAACGTCAAACCAATCGCGGTGATCATGCTCAGAGGCTTGACTGCGGATTCTTCGCCTTGCCCAATCTCGGACTTGAACTCCGAGGCCGCGGTTCTGATCTCCGCGGTTTCCTTCCGCGCCGCCCGCACCGTGGTGACGGTGTAGACAATCGCACCGAGAAACAGCACCGCACCTTCCCAGCGCGCCAACGATTCATCGATCAGAAACGCGCACAGGACCACAGTCGCTGCGATCATGATCGGGATCTCCCGGCGGATGATCTGGGAAGAAGCCGTGACCGGGGTAACCAAGGAACAAAGGCCGAGGATCAGGGCGATGTTACAGATGTTGGAACCAACCACGTTGCCGATGGAGATGCCGCCGTTGCCCGAAAGCACGGCCTGTAAACTCACCACCATTTCCGGACTGCTGGTGCCGTAGGCGATGACGGTCAGACCGATCACGAGCGGCGTGAGCCCGAGGCGCAGGGCAAGGCCTGTGCCGCCTTTAATGAGCGTTTGCGCGCCGATGTAGAGCAGACCGAACCCGCCGAGGAGAGAGAGCCAAGGAGTCATGAAGTAGGGATGAGTACGCAAGAGCGGGTTCCCGCCCTGTCAAAGGTATGTGGACTGGAATTCCGCGTGAATTTTCCAAGTAAGGCGCAAGCTCGGCTCGCGATAACCCGAAGTGAACCGTTCCGCTCCGTCCCTTCCCCTCCCACCACGTTGCGCCCAAGGCCGCGACAGTCCGATCGCGAGCGAACGGATGGCTCCTTCACTTCGCCAAAATGACAGGTAATGAGTAGAGGGTGGATTCGAAAGCCGCGCGCTAGCCCGTAAGGCCGGCGTCGAGATCCTCCAAACTCGGCGAGATGTAAAATAGTTCACGCCGTGTCGATCCGCTCGACTTCCCCTTTTCCCTCAGTCGTTCGATCGGTACCCAAACCCACCTGCGCACGGTTTCACTGCACGTCGTGACCGTGAAAACTTCCGCCCTTCTGCCAAATTTTCGTTGAGAATAGGCAAAGCGGGAGTATTCCGTTCATGGCAACGATGCCCAAGCCTGTTGCCAAACCGACCCGCGACTCGGACTACTACCTGCCCGCCGAGCGCTTCTTCAACGTCAACCTCCCGAGTGCGCTGACCTTCGACGATGTGTCGCTCGCCACGCTCCACTCGGAGATCCTCCCCAAGGACACCGATCTGGCCACCTCGCTCTCGGAGAGCCTGCGGCTCCAGATTCCCATCATTTCGTCCGACATGGACACCGTCACCGAGTCGCGCATGGCCATCGCCATGGCCCTCAACGGCGGTCTCGGCCTGATCCACTACAACCTCACGGCCAAGGACCAGATCAAAGAGGTCGCCCGCGTTAAGCACCACATCCACGGCCTTATCCAGGACCCGATGACCGTCTCTCCCGACATGTCGGTCGGCGATGTCCTCCAGATCATCGATCAGAAGCGCTTCGAGTTCCGCACTTTCCCTGTGGTGGACGATCAGGGCCGGCTTTGCGGCCTGCTCCCCGGAAACGTCGTGAAGGAACGCTACAAGGCCCGTCAGGTGGCCGATGTGATGACCCCGCGCAAGCAGCTCATCACGGCCGATGCCAAGCGGATGTCCGCCGACCCGATCAAAGAGGCCGACCGCTTCTTCAACGAACACATCGGCATCCACAAAATTCTCGTGGTCGACGCGCAGGACCGGCTCAGCGGCCTCATCACCAGCTCCGACGTCGAGCGCATCACCGGCGAATCCAAATCCCGCCGCAAGCCCGCCCGCGACTCCCACTTCCGTCTCGTGGTCGGCGCCGCCCTCTCCCCGGTGCGCAAGCCCGACGGCTCCCTCGACCGGGACAAAATCATCGCCCACGTCAGCGAGCTCGTGCAGGAATCCGTCGACGTCGTGGCGGTTTCGACCGCGCACGGTCACACCAAGGGTGTGGGCGACATGGTCAAACTTGTCCGCAAGGCTTTCAAGGACCTCACCATTATCGCCGGCAACGTCACCAGCGGCGAGGGCGTCGAGTTCCTCGCCGACTGTGGCGCCAACGCCATCAAGATCGGCCAGGGTCCGGGCTCGATCTGCACCACCCGCGTCGTCGCCGGCGTCGGAATTCCCCAACTCACCGCCCTCCACGTCGCAGGGCGCGGCGCGGCCAAGAAAGGGGTCCGGCTCATCGCCGACGGCGGCATCACCAAGTCGGGCGACATCGTCAAGGCCCTCACCCTATCCGACGCGGTCATTCTCGGCGGCCTGCTCGCCGGTTGCCGCGAGGCCCCGGGCGAGATCATGGAAATCTCAGGCAAACTCTACAAACAGTACCGCGGCATGGGTTCCCACGCGGCCATGAAGGCCGGTTCGGCCGCCCGCTACGGCCACGACAAGAACGACACCGTCCGCAAGGTCGCCGCCGAGGGCATCGAGGCGCTGAAGGAGGTTTCCGGCTCGGTCGACGACGTTCTCAACACCCTCATCGGGGGCGTCCAGAGCGGCATGGGCTACCTGGGGGCGAAAACCCTCAAGGAACTCCGCCAACGCGCCCGCTACGTGCGGGTTACTCCGGCCGGCCAGAAGGAAGCCTCCCCGCACGACGTCATCGAGGTTGCCACGCGCAGCGGCGGTTGATTAATTGAAACAAATCCCCGGGCCGGGACTCTTACTCTCTGGTATGAAACGTCATCGCCCCTTCCCCTTCGTCGCGCTGGTGCTCCTGCTCGCCTCAGCGGCCCCGGTGTTGCACGCCACCACCGTCATGGCGCCTCCTTTCGAGCGCCTCGTGGGATCCGCCGATTACATCGTGCGCGCCACGGTCAAGTCCATCACCGCCGACTGGCGCGAAAACCCCGCCAAGCCGGGCGAGCGCTACATCGGCAGCCGCGTGGAACTCACCGTACTGGAGGTCATCAAGGGCACGCCCCCCAGCCCGCTCATTCTGGATCTGGTCGGCGGACGCGTCGGCGACGACGAACTGACCGTCGATGGGGCACCCCGGTTCGTGGTCGGCCAGGAAAGCATTCTTTTCGTAAAGGACAACGGCCGCCGCATCATTCCGCTCGTAGGCATGATGCATGGCCGGTATCTCGTCCGGCGGGACAAGCGGACCAATCAGGACGAAGTGCTGCGCAACAGCGGCCAGCCACTTTACAGCGAACAGGAAGTCAACCTGCCCGAGGATGCCACGAGTCCGGCCGCCGCTCGGGGCCGTCAGGCACGCCCCTTGAACAGTGCGGAATTCGCCCAGCGCATCCGTCAACGCCTGCAAGCCGACACGCCGTGAAGACGCCCCGCCCACTCCCGCTCCTGTTAGTCGGCGCCCTGCTCGCGGTCCTGACCGCCGGCACTGCCTTTGCCTTCACCTTCGTGCTCAACAAGAACACGAACCTGCCCATCAAATGGCCCGCCGGAACCATCCCGGTCAAAATCATGCTGGGCGACACCAAGACCCTGCTCGATGGCTCCAATTTCAATACCAGCGCCCGCACCGCCACGCAGACGTGGAATGCGATTCTGGGCTCGACGCAATTCCAGGCCGAACTCACCACCGGGACGCCCACCAGCAACAATCGCGTCAACGAGCTGGCCTTTTCCAACAAGATATTCGGCAAGGATTTCGATACCGACACCCTTGCCGTCACCACCGGTTTCAGCAATGGCAACGAGCGAACAGAAACCGACATCATCTTCAATACCGCCTACACTTGGGACTCCTACCGGGGCAACACCCGCTATAGCGGGCAGACACTCATCCCCGACATCCAGCGCGTCGCCCTGCACGAACTCGGCCACGTCCTCGGTCTCGATCACCCCGACCAGGCTGATCCCGCGCAGTCCGTCTCCGCCATCATGAACAGCCGGATTGGCAACCTTTTCGAACTAACCACTGACGACACGACCGCCGCCCAATCCCTCTACGGTCCGCCGGGCGTTCCCGCGAACGACTCTTTCGCCAACAGCACCGTGATCACGCTCTCCGGCAACAATTCCACGAGCGTCACCGGATTCAACACCAACGCCACCCGCGAAACCGGTGAGCCGCGGCAGGGCGACAATCCCGGTGGTCGCTCGGTTTGGTGGCGCTGGACGGCTCCTTCAAACGGTATGGTTTCACTCGACACCAAAGGTAGCTACTTTGACACCACGCTCGGCGTCTACACCGGCACCAGCGTCTCCAGCCTGACCAAGATCGCCGACAACGACGACATCAACCCCGGCGTCGTCCAAGCCAGCAGCCTGACCTTTAGCACCACGACGGGCACCACCTACCGCTTCGCCGTGGACGGATATAATGCCATCGAGCAGGACGCCAGTGATCGCAACGGCGCAGACAATGGCGCCTACACGCTAAACCTCAATTTCACTTCCGTGGGCGGCACGCTCCCCTCCATCACCACCCAGCCACTCGGCGCCACCGTCACCGCCGGCACGAGCGTCTCCTTCACCGTCGCCGCCACCGGCACCGATCCACTCACCTACCAATGGCAGCTAAACGGTGCGGCCATCGCCGGTGCAACCGGCACCACCTACAACATCGCCAGCGCCAGCGCCGCCCAGGCAGGCAACTACACCGTTTTGGTCAGTAATCCCGCGGGTTCCGTGACCAGCAACACCGCCACCTTGACCGTGAACACCCCGACTCCCCCGCCGACCCCGGCCCCCAGCGGCGGCGGTGGCGGTGGCGGCGGTGCCCCCAGCACCTGGTTCCTCCTCGCTTTGGCCGCGATTGCCCTCGGTCGTCGGTTCAGCCGCTCCTAAGGTCAGGGCAAGTCGTCCGCGGTGGCCGTCAATTCTTTAACCTCCACGGTGAGTCGACTTCTGTGCATCTCCTGCCGAGCCGCACTCTGAGATCTCCCTGACCTCTGTGTTTCAACTGCTTTTCTAGATTGTCCTGCTTTGGTGAGTTGAGAAGGTGGCGTTGTCCAATCCGGGTTTGGTTGTCGTGACCTCATCTGGATCATCCACTCTTGTACATGCTGCGCCAACTCCCTCCGCCTTCGCCGGCCCCTCTCTTTGTAGAAGAGGATTTCGCTGCGCCGGTTGGGATCGCCTCAAGCATGAGGCCAGACACCCAGCGGCAATGTGTGCCGTTCGAAATTCAAACGGGAGATAGTCAGCCCTGACCCGGTCCTCAATGCGTCCCCCTCCCGCATCGCCAACCGAAACCTTCCGCCGCCTGCTCCAGCCACCGTGGCCCTGGCTCGTCCTGTTTGCCGCGGCCTCGTCGCTGGTGATCCAGCTGTTCCCCGAGGCCCGCGGCGGACTCCTCTACGACCGCGGCGCCATCGCCCACGGAGAATTCTGGCGCATCTGGACCGGCCACCTGGTTCACTTCGGCTGGCCCCACCTGGTCGTGGATGCGGGTCTCCTGCTGATCGTCGGCACGATCGCCGAAAAGGAAAATCCCTGGTTCTTCCGGATCGGCTTCGTGCTCATGCCCGCATTCATCTCCGGCTGCATGTTCTGGCTGGAACCGACCATGACGCGCTACGGCGGACTCAGTGCCTTTAACCTCGGCGTGCTGTTGTTCATCGCCGCCCAAGGCTGGCGGAAGGACTGGACCGACTGGTTCTGGCCTGCCGTCATCGCCATCTACATCGGCGAACTCTTCTACGAATACTACCGCGGCGGCGAAGGCGGCGGTGCCATCCGTTTCGACGATCCGCACATCAGCGTAGCCACCGGCGCCCACCTCGCCGCCGCCGGCTACGTCATCCTCGCCCTGATCGTGATGCGCCTCAGGACGAAGAATATCGCCGAAGAGTAGTAAGCCCCGGCGTGTTTCACAGCCAGGTTTCGATGCAAATCCTGACCATCAACCTGTTGAGGTTCGCGCAATAGACTGACGGAAGAAGGAATAACTTTCACCCCAGCCCCAACACACCCCACCCTGGCGGGCACCCGTTCGGCTGAGCTCACGGCCTCGGCCCCCTTTCTAGAGGGGATTTCCGGACCAGTGGATTGGGTCCCCTCTAGGAAGAGGGGTGTCGCGAAGCGACCGGGTGTGTCAGGCTGGTACGCGAGCCTGAATAGATTGATTCAGGCAAAGTCCCGCCCCGAGCGACAAGTCGATCGCTTGCAGTGATGGCGATGTGGGAGCGAGCTTGCTCGCGACATTACGCGCACTGAGTCGCGAGCGAGCTCGCTCCCACAAATACCAAGAAGTAATTCGGAACAAGTGCAGTGCCCGCCAAGAGGTGGGGATCATGCCGGCGTGCGAAGCTTTTGCCCTATCCCTCAATCGCCCCCGGTCACAACATCCGCCCGATCAACCGGCGCAGCACCGGCCGGATATGCCGCGCCAACGCGGGATTGGCATACCCCACCCACGCCACCGGCGTGGTTGTGTCGAGCGGCACATTGAGTTTTCCGCCGAGCGGGGCCTCGATCACGCAGCCTGCTTCTTGCGCGATTAGCGCGGTGCAAATGTCGTACGGATGACAGACCAGCGCGGACGCCAGATTCAATTTCTGAAACGCCAGCGGACGCAGATCCGCCAGAAACCGGTCGTGACCGACAATCAGCTCGTGGAGCTGTCCACCCGTGCAGATATACTGGTCATCAAACACCAGCGGTCCCGTCGCACCTTCGCGGCCATAGAGTTCCATCCAAAGGTTTTCCTCCAGTTGCGCCAACAGCGCCTTGCCCTCCGGGAAAAACCGGCTGATCGCCGCAAAGCCTCCGCGACAATCCCGCGCCCGACTCGGCGCCACCGTCACCCCCTGTCGCCGGCCCGTTGAAATATTCACCGACTGCGCCCGCACGCCGCCGCCGCGCACCGCGCTCAGCTGGTCCGACCGCCATTGCTTGCTCGTTGGGAGCTCCGTCATCGCCGCCACCGCGATGTCGCCCAGGTGGGTCTTCGCGCCGCGCTGGGGCGCCAGCGCCGCCAGCGTCCACGCACTGCGCTTGTCGTACATGAGGTTCCGGGTGCCATCGATCGGATCCAGAATACATCGGAAACGCGTACGCGCCACCGCCGTGCCCTTGGGAAAGGCCACCGGCTCCCCGCCTTCCAGTCCTTCCATCACCAGCTCCACCGGCCAGGCCTTCGGCCAATGCTGCGCAAACCAGTCCATGATCGCATGTTCCCCCAGCCGGTCCACGTGGTAGATCGTATCCGCCGACGTCACGGCCACGACCTGGGCAAATCGCCCGGCCTGACGTTTCCGCGCCGCACCCAGCGTGTCGCGGATATGATCCTGCAGCTGGCAAAGCAGGCGGCGGGCACGTTCCAGGTCGCGAGGCGTCATCATGGGTTGACCTGCACTGAACCTGAATTCCCGGCCGACGTCATGCCCGAAGTTTGCTCATCCGCTCTCTCCATGTGACTCAATTTGCCGTTGCCGCCCCATCCTCCGTCCTCTGTCCTCTCCCTTCGCTCCTTCCGTCTCCAGCCTCTCTCCTCCTTCTTCCCTTCTCCCCGCCCCCTGCTCCCATCTTCAATGCCTCTCCTCCCTTTCACCAGCCAGCTCATCGCCGACGTCGGCATCTCCTTCGGTGACGAAGGCAAAGGCCGCCTCATCCCCGAGGTCATCGAGGAACTCCGGACGACTCCCGCTTCCGTCTCTGTCGTCTTCAAGGTCAACGGTGGTTCCAACTCCGGCCACACCGCCGGCGGCATCAAGCTCAACCTCCTCCCTGCCGGCGTCGTCGCCGCCGCCGTCCCCCACCTCGCCATCGGCGCGGGCGTGGTCGCCGATCCGCGCAAGTTCCTTTGGGAAGGCCGGCCGCTCGAAAAGAAGGGCTACGCCATTTTCTCCCGCCTCCTCATCGACGAGCGCACCCTCGTCACCGATCTCAGTCACCGCCTCCTCGACCTCGCCTGGGAAGACTACCGCGTCAACATCCTGCAGGAGGAAGCCCGCGGCTCCACCGGCCGCGGCATCACCCCGGCCTATCAGGACGAGACCGGCCAGTGGCAGATCACCTACGCCGACTTCCTCGGCGGCCCGAATTTCTTCGCCCGCAAGATTGCCGCCCGCGCCGACCGCGCCTGCCGCACCATCCAGCACGTCTGCCAGGTCAAACCCGCCGCCTGGGACGCCTTCTTCGAGAAACTGACCGCCGCCGAAACGCGCGCCAACGCCGAGGCCGTCGAGCTCGGTCTCTTTCCCGCGCAGGAGTTTGATTTTCTCCGTTTCAAGGGCGCCGCGCCCTTCACCCTCAATGTCGAGGCCCTCTCCGCCGCGTATTGGGAAGCCGGTCAGGCCCTTGTCCGCAACATCGGCGAAGTGCGCGAGCTCGTGCTCCGCGAACTGGCCTTCGGTCACAGCATCGTCGGCGAGTTCGGCCAGGCCTACTGGCTCGACAAGCGCCACGGCTACTCCCCCAACGTCACCGCCTCGCACACCTTCACGCCCGAGTTCTTCGAGAGCGCCGGCATTCCCGTCCAGGCGATCCACACCATCGGCGTCGCCAAGGCCTACGACACCAAGGTCGGCACCCACACGTTTCTGACGCAGATGGACGACGCCCGCCCGCTCACGCAGCGCCTCAAGCAGCTGGAATTCGGCACGACCACCGGACGCCAGCGCATGGTCGGCTGGTACGACGCCGTGGAGAAAGGCGACGCCCTCCGCTACGGCGGCTACCAGGATTTCATGATCAACAAGATCGACGCCCTTTCCGGCGCCGACGAATTGCTCATCTGCACAGCCTACGAGGACGCCAGCGGCAAGCGCTACGGCCACGTTCCGCGCAACGAAGCCCTGCGCAAGACCCTGCGCCCGGTCTATTCAAAGCATCCCGGTTGGGCGGAGGACATCTCCGGCGTGCGCCACTTTGCCGACCTTCCGAGGAACGCGCAGCGCTACACCGCCGCCATGGTCCGCACCCTCATCGAGGTTGCCTACCCTGACAAGCTGCCCGCCACTTTGCCCAACCTCCGCTACCTCGGCGTCGGCCCCGAGCCGTCCCAGATCATCAAGGACGTCCCCGCCACCGCCGCCCTGCTCGCCCTGCGCTAGGTCCGCCACTTCCACTCTCAAGTGGATGCCCAAGCACGTCGAACCATAGCTTCACGAAGGCTATTCCCTGTAGTCTTCTTCACTGCCGCAGAACAATGGGCACTTGCTGAAGATCAGCATCGTTCAATCGATGTAATCCCGCTACATTCACAGGTCGGATTTCACCTACCTAAGCCTCTCCTGAGGCGACGTGTACGGAAGGAGCCCGTGAACCCTAAGACGACAAACACGGAGTTCTAAAGTCTCAATCGGGGCCGGACTTGCTGACAAAGACCGTGAAGGGGAACGCCATGATTGTGCCGTCAGCGAGGGTGATGCGGATCACGAGATCGTAGTCGCCGGGTGGCAGGTCCGCATCGAAAATAAGTTCGAGGCGGCCGGACTCCAGGCGGGCGCCGACCATTTCTGCGACGACGAGCGTGCCAGTGCTCGCGGCGCGAATGGAGTCGACGGTCACGGCGGTGACCTCGGTATCGGTGACCGGGAGGCGGATCGTCACGGCCTGATTCCGGACAAGATACACTCCGTCCACCACGTTCACTGCCGAGGTGGGCCTCGTGGCAATCAGCGTCGGCTTGGGTTCGGTCCGCTCGGTGGTGATCCGGAGACGATCGGCGACGGCATTGCCGCCACCCGGGGCCGCGAGACCCCAGAATTCACGGATGTAGTAACCGTAGCCGCTGCGCTGGGTCAGGTTGATCGTGATCGTTTCCGGGGCGCTGAAGTACTGGCCATCCCCCACCACGAACGTAAACGAGTCCGAGCCAGGGTTCAGCAAGGAGCCCTGATAGGTGAAGGTACCGTCGGCGTTGATCACGATCTGGCCGCAGGTCGGTGCGTTCACGAGGCGGATCGTCAGCGGGTCGCCGTCCGGATCGGTGGCGTAGCGGTTGAAGTTCCCGGTGAAGACCGTGAACGGATCCACCGTGATCGTGCCGGTGGTCGCGATCGGTGGACGGTTCACATAGCCCACCGTCAACCGGACGGTCGCCGTGTTGCCCACCGCCTTGCCGTCGTCGATCAGGTAGGTGAACGTGTCGACGCCTTGAAAGTCGCCGGTCGGGGTGTAGATGAAGGTGCCGTTGCCGTTGAACTTCAAGGTGCCGCCGGTCGGGCCCTGCACGAGGGTGACGAACAGCAGGTCGCCGTCGGCGTCCGTGTCGTTGGTGGTCACGTTGCCGTTGAAGGTCGTGCGCTGATCGAGGTTGTAGGTGTCATCCACCGCCACCGGGGCCTGATTGAGCGGATTCACCGTGACCGTCACCGTGGCCACATTGCTGCTCAGGGTCGTGTTGAGGACGCGGTACGTGAAGGTGACCGCGCCGGTGAAGCCGAGCGGGGCTGTGTAGAGGATCGTGCCGTTGGTGGCGTCCACTGTGACGCTGCCGACCGCCGGACCGGTGACGATCACGGGGACGAGATTGTCGCCGTCGACATTCACGTCATTGCCCGTGACCGGGACGGCGACCGTCTGACCTTCAATCACGACTGCAAAATCATCGGCAGCGACTGGCGCGTGCACGGTGGTCGTCACGGTAATGCGGGCCGTGGCCGGGGCGCTGGTCAGCGTGCCATCGGTGAGGTAGTACGTGAAGCTGTCCGCCCCCAGGTAGCCGGCGGTCGGGGTGTAGGTGAAGGTGCCGTCCGGCCTGAAAATCAAGGCGCCGTTGGCCGGGCTCTGGACCAGCACGCCGGTGACCGTCGTGTTGCTTACCGGCACGTCATTGGACAGCACGTTGCCACTGAAAGGATGATCCTGCAGCACGGAGTAGCTGTCATCGACTGCCCCGGTCAGGTCGGCGGACGGCAACACGGTGACTGTCACCGTGGCGATCGCGCTCGACAGCGTGGTGTTGAAATCCCGGTAGGTGAAGGTGACAACGCCGGTGAAACCCACGGGAGCCGTGTAACGGATGGAGCCCGTGGCCGGATCGACGACGGCCGTGCCGACGGACGGCGCGGTCACGATCACGGGCAGCAGGCTGTCCCCGTCGATGTTGATGTCGTTCTGCGTCACCGGGATCACGGCCGTCTGGCCCGCGGTCACGATGGCAGTGTCATCCACCGCCACCGGGGCGTGCGGCACGCTGGTCAGCGTGACCCGCACGGTGGCCGGGCTGCTGAACCGCGTGCCATCCGTGGTGAGGTAGGTGAAGGTGTCGCTGCCCACGTAGAGCGCGGTCGGCGTGTAAAGGAAGCTGCCGTCCGTGTTCAGCACCACCGTGCCGTGGGCGGGACCTTGGACGAGCACGGCGGTCACCGGCAGGTTGTTCGGGCTGACATCATTGGCCAGCACGTTGCCGGCGAGCACCTGATCCTGCGGCACCGTGTAGGTGTCGTCGACGGCGGCGGGCGCCAGCGGGATGGCGCGAATCGTGATGGTTACCGTGGCGAGATTGGAAAGCGCCCCGTTATTGTCGCGCACGCGGTACGTGAACGTGTCGGTGCCGACGTAATACAGGGACGGCGTGTAGCGCAGGCTGCCGGTGGTCACATCGAGTGCCAGCGTGCCGTGGCCGGGTGCGCCGACAATCAGCAGCGAAGCAGGATCAATGGTGCCGTCGGCGTCCGTATCGTTGGCGAGGATGTTCAGCAGGACCGCTAAGTTGCTGTCGGTTGCCCCGACGTCATTCCGGGCCACTGGCGCCAGATTGTTCGGCGTCGTCAGCGGCAGCTGCACGTTCCCCACGCGAACGTTGCTTCCCGGGCCATTGAGGGAGACCAGGTCGAAGAACAAGGCCACCGAGGTGTTCGCCACGACGGTGGACAGATCGATGGTGAAGGTGATCGGCTGGGTGGTGTCGATGATGCTGCCGGAAACGAAGCCCGGCTGGCCCTTGATCGCCACCTGCGGCGCGAGGTAGAGGCGCCCGTTCGCCTGGAGACTGATCATGGCGTCGGTGCCGCTGAAGGCCTGGCCGAACAGCGGCGCCGTCGTGACCGCATTGAGCAAGGCCATCTCGAAGGCATCGCCCGGCCGGCCCGCGGGCTGTTGCAGCAGCGCCGAGGTCAAAGTAAATTCAAGGCGCGAGGCCGAGCCCGGCACGAGGAAGGTCTGCGAGAGATCCGTGTAGAGCCGGCCCGCCACGGAGTTCAGGACCGCGTTACCCCCGACCGTCACGACATTGCCCAGGGTGTTCCAGCTCGTGGGCGCACCGCTGCCGTTGACCGCCGAGAAGTCGCCGTTGAGCACACCCACCGGCGGGTTGGCCAGACCGGTCTGGACGGCCGCCGCCAGTTCCACAAAGCCGAACTGACCGGAAGGATTGGCAAAGCTCGGCCCGCCGAGACCCGCGTCAGCATGCTGACCGGCCAGGTACCAAGACTGCCGGATGATAGCGGCCTCCAGGGCCGAAGGCGTCTCGCGGACTCCCGGCGCAAGATAGCCATCCATCAACGCCCCCGGGTATTGCGAAGGCGCGAGGTGCTCGCCATCTGGTGCCAAGTCGGCCTGCACGCCACCGAAGTCAAACCGGGCCGAGCCATTGGCCGTGGTTGTCACGCCCGCGGCAAAGCCGGAGTATTGGTTGGTGAAGCCGAGGAGGTGGCCCACTTCGTGGAGTACGAAGGAATAGAGATCGTACCGCCCGGTGGCCGCGGACGGGCCGGCAAATTCGGAGTCATTGGTAGGCGTCGGATCGACGAACCAACCGCGCCCCTGGCCAAGGGCGTCGATGGTGATGCGACCCTTCGTCGGCCGGCCATCCGCGCCCACGGTGAGGATCTCGGCGTTACCCAGCACACCGGAGCTGAGCCGCTCGACGACCAATTCGAGTTCAAGGCCGGCGGGCAGACCGAGCAGGTCGGACCAGGCCTGGCTGGCCGCGGCGCTGATGGCCTGCCAGGCCTTGGGCAGGTCGGTGGCCGAGGAAGCGAACAGAGGCAGCGCGCGGCCACTGATCGAAGACGAGGCCAGCAGGGCGGAACCGGAAATGGAGCCGGCCGTGATCGATCCGTTGTTGCCCGTGCCGCCGTTACCATTGCTGTGGGCGCCAATATCGCCCCCGAACATATTGTCGGAGGTCGTGACCGAACCGGCCGACGTCGTGACAGCGGACGACGTAGTCAGGGGCGCAGGGGCCGGCAGCGGGACGCCGGTGCGCAACCACACAAGCGCGCTGAACGACGCGCCAGAATTGGCGGCGCGCAGGTTGAACAGTTCCATCGTCGTGAGGCCGCGTTGTGCCAGGTCATTGGCAAAGGAGAACCGGGAAGAGGCCTGACCGAAGAAGTAGTCCCCGATCCGGGCGAGGTTGCTGACGTTGATGGACTGGTTAGCCTCGCGCACGATCGCTCCACCCCCGCCGAGTTTCTCGAAGAAGGAACCGAAGTCGCGGACAAAGGCGCCACCCGATCCGTAGATGAGGGACTGGTTGCGACTCTTGAAGGACCCGTTGCTGAAGAGTGCACTGCCGCGATACGAGGTGCCGAAGCCCCGCATCGATTCGTTTTCGTATTTGGCGTAGTCGAAATCCGCCTCCAGACCGCGGACGCTTTCCGGCAGGACATTCTGGACGCCATGTTCACCAAGGCCGAATTTCTGCAGCGTGGACTGTGCCCAGGCATCGTTGGCCAGATCCTTCACAATACGGGCCTCATGTCCGGGCAGGGTGCCAACGCCATCCGTGTGGTAGACAAAGAAGTCAAAGTCACCGGCCTCGGAGAACGGACCACCGCGTTTGCCCAGATCCGGCACGACGCGACCGAGGATGAAAGCCTCGCCGCCGCGACCGTAAGCCTTTTGCAGGGCCCAGACATCGAGGTGTCCGTCCCGCGCCAGGGACATGATCATGTGACGGTGGGCAAAAGTCGGCAGGTCGGTGGCAAAGCTGCCCGTGACGCCGAGCACCTGGCCGGCCTTGAGCTGGGCGCTCGCCTTTTCGATGCCGGTCCAGACCTCTTTCTCCACCAAGCCCATGATCTTGAACTGCTCGAGGGTCCGGCCCTCGGCGCGGATCATCTCCAGCGCGCGCAACCGGGTGGGAGGCCAGTCCTTGGCCTCGCGAAGCACGTAGGCCAGGCCGAGGGCGTGAGGATCCTTGTCGAGCAGGCCCTTCAGGATCGAAGGATCCGCGCCGATGGCTTCGAGCGCATGGTAGTCCGAAACATCGCGGCGGAACGTCGAGTCCAGCGTGGCGATGTCGGTGCGCGCCTGCGCGTTTTCCTTGTATTTGGGCGACGACTTCAGCAGTTCGTCGGCGTTGTCCATGATCCGCAGATTTTCGCGGTACTTGGCCACGCCCATTTCCCCGGCGAGCTTGCCCGCCGCCTGGGCGCCGGCCTCTAGTTCGATCTCGGAGAGCTTCGACAGATCGCCGCGCTTTTCGATCTCCTTGAAATATTCCTTCCGTCCCTTGGCCACACCCTCGGTGTAGTGATGTTGATCGAAATATTTCTCGGCCGCCTCGACCCGCTTCGCCGACTCGAACTGCTTCACGAGGTTATCCGCACCCTCGAGGGCGGTCTCGTAGCTGAGGTTCTCCTTCATGCCCTGGGCAAGGGTTTCGCGGTGGAGGGAATCGATCTCATCCTGCCGCCGGGCCTTGCTTGCCTCGGCCTCGGCCAGCTGGTGTTTGATGGCCGCCTGGTCACCCTTCGCGTCGTTCTTCAACGCCTGGCGGACATAGGCCGGGAACTCGTTCAGGGATTTACGCATCGCGCTGAAGGTCGAGAACGGCGCCGAACGGGTGTCGGCCAGTTTCTTGGTAAGGTACGCGCCGATGTCCTTTTTCACCGTGCCACCGAAGGCCGAAGTCAGGGACTTCTTCGCGCCCGCGTACGCCAGATCACCGAACGGGGGAATCATGTTTGACCCAAAGGCCTTGGCGACGCGCCAGCCACTGAACTTGCTGGCCAGGGAGGTCGGCCAGGGCAGCACACCCGCCAATTCTTCGCCAGCCTTCTCGGGGTCACCGGCGGCGATGGCCTTGAACAGGTTGGCCACACCGATGAAGGGCGCGACGACCATGCCGCCCATGGCAAACAGCACCGAGGACGGCTGGCTGATGTGCATCTCTTCGGTCATCTTGAACAGGCCGCTGCGGAAGCCTTCATTGGAGCCGAACATTCCGCCCGTCATCACGCCGAGGACGTCCGCGCGGATGTTCCAGAATTCACCCAGAATGTTGCCAACCCCCTGCCCCAGGCCCTTGAAGAAGAAGCCGAGGTTCGCGACATTGTCGACGCCCTCGGCGCCAAAGGCGTTGGTCAGCCAGCCAATCGGGCTGACATTGTAAGCCACCTGGGCGGCCCAGCCGGCGAAGCCCCACTCGCTCGAGTCGGTGTTCGTGGTCTGCTTGTGCCAGACAATGGAGCCATCGGCGGCGACCGATGTGCTAAGGTCAAACTTGGCGTGACCGAAGGTCATGAAGCTTGTCCAGAACGACTTTGATCCGTTGGCGGCCGCATCCTCAAACTGAGAGTCATAACCGGGCAGGGTGTAGGCCGGGCGCTTCTGGCGAAGGGCCCGCATGCCGGACGGATCGGTGTTGTTGACCGGATCATTGCCGCCGAAACGGTAGACGTTGGTGTCCCCGCCGCCGAGACCGAGGGGATCCTGACTGATAAAGCGCCCGAGGTACGGGTCATAGTAGCGCGCCCGGAACTGATAAAGCTGGGCGTCGTTGTCCCACTCGCGACCGGTGAAGAAGTGACGCTGGTAGACATTGGGATTGGTGCGGCTGACAATGACGCCGAAGGCATCGACGCGCGCGTGGTCGATCAGCGCGCCGGTGTTGTCGATCAGGTCGCGGACCGTGCCCTGCTGGTCCGACAGGTGCCAGTAAACCGTGGCAGTCGAGCCGCTGTCCTCCGCGAGAATCATGTCAGTCTCGGTGCCCCACAGATAACCCACCGATGGCGCCGGACCGCTGCCCGTGTCGAGAAACTCCATCTGGAGGGACGGGCCGGCCTGCACGTAATAGCGGGTCGTGTGCGAGACCCCGGGGATGAACTCCTCGACCTCTTCCGCCACGCGGCGATTGGTGCCGTCGTAGGTATAGTTGATCTTCTTCAGCAGGTTGTCCGAGAAATCCTTTACCGTTACGGAAACCAGCCGGTTGCGATAGTCCCAGACATAGTCGTAAACCCGACGCCCGGTGGTGTCGGTCCGGCGGGTAACATTCCCCTCATCGTCGAAGAGGTAGACCGCATCGTCGCTGGCGGAGATCTCATTGTTGACGCCGACGGTATAGCCCGCCTGGCGGTGCGACGCGATCCGGTTGCCGCTCGCGTCATAGGTATAGCTCTCGTCCGGGATGAAGAGGTCGGAGTGGGTGGCGCTGACGAGCTGGTTGCGCGCGTCGTAGGTATAGACGACGTTGTCCTGCGCCGACGTGCTGGTAGAAAGCAGACCGCTCGTGCCGTAGACGAGGTCGTAGGAGGACACCGTCGCGCCCGACGCGAGCACATGGGCGAGCCGCTCCACGAGCCCGCGGCCGTTCAGGGTGTAGGTGGAAGTGGCGACGAGCTGCCCGGAACCGGCCCCGGCAAAACGGCTGACCGTCGCGAGCGCGGACAAATCAGGCTGATAGGTGAAGGCCACGCTCTTTGGCGTGACAAAACTGCCGTCCTGGAGAATGGCAATCAGGCGGTCGGTCAGGCTGTCGTACGTGTAGCTGTTGTGGAGCAGAACCGGGCCGCCACCGACCGACAGTTCCAAGTCCAAGGTCCGGCCCATGTTGTCCGGTGTGTACCGGATGGTGCTGTTGAACGAGCCGATGCTCAGTGATTCGCTCAGCATGCGCGCGGTCGCGTCGTCCGTGTAGGTATAAACGATCGAGGTCGTGCCGTCGGTCAGGCTCAAGACCCGGCCGTCGAGGTTGTAGGTCATGACAATCTCGGCGATGATCAGGCTGTTCTCGATCCATTGTTCGCTGACCAGGCGGTTGGCGCGATCATAGCCGTAGAGGCGTTCGCGGCCGTTCCGGTCCACTGCGTCGATGAGGTTGCCCATCTCGTCGTAGTCGTAGGTGCGCGTACCGCTCGAATTGGTGTCCGTGCGCAGCTTGTTGCGACCGTCGTAGGTGTACGAGACGACGTTGCTGCGGGCGTCGGTGACGGAGAGGAGGTTGCCCACTTCGTCGTATTCGTAGAACGTGGTGAAATTGTCGCCATCCGTGGCGGTCTTCATTCGACCCAGGGTGTCGTAGGTGTACGTCTTCGTGTGACCGAGCGGGTCGATGATCTTGGTGACATGCGACGTCTGGTCGTATTCGTAAGTCGTCACCCCACCCTGCCCGTCGGTCGAGGTGGTCAGGCGGTTGAGTCCGTCATAGGTGTTGGTCACCCCGATCCGGCCGGTCGTGCGGGTGTGCTCGGCCCCGTTGGCGTAATAAGTGATGTTCGTCGTGCCCTGGCGCGGGTCCACGACCTGGATCAAGCGGTTGTTGGAATCGTAGATGGAAGTTGTGGTGACGCCGTTGGCATCGGTGACATCCACGCGGTAGTTGGTCCCTTCGTACGAATAGACCCAGCGCGTCTCAAACGCGGGCCCAACGTAGACCGGGATGGTCGCCGCGTCGACCTGCTCGAAAATCTTCCGGCCCACCAGGTCATAGGCGTACGTCACGGTGTAGCCGAGCGGGGTCGTCATCTCGACCATCTGGCCGGCATCATCAAAACGATAGTGGGTGACGGCGACCGTGGCCGTATCGACCGGGCCATCCGGTACGCGGGTTTCCACGAGGAGATTGCGGGCCTCGTAATCAAACTCGGTCCGTAGGCCGCGGGCATCAATTTCGGCGGTGACATTGCCGACCGCATCAAACTCCCAGTCCGTGATGGCGACGAGCGGCGACGCCAGCGTGCCCACCTGTTGCTCCATGTGGTTGCGGCGGTTCTGACCGTCGTAGCCGTAGGTGGTGGCGAAGAAGGCTCCGCGGAAATCCGTCGCCAGGACGAGCCGGCCGACGTCGTCGTACTCGTAGGTGGCGGACACCTCCTGGTCGGAGCCGACGCCATGGGTTTCCAGCACCAGCAGATTGCGGGCATCAAAGACAAACTCGTGACGGACACCGCGCGGATCCACCATGGCGGTGCGGTTGCCGGCGGCGTCGTACTCGTAATGCGTGCGCCCGCCCTCGGCATTGTAGTCATCGACGATCCGTCCCAGGCCATCGGCCACCTGCCGGGAGACATGGCCATTTGGGTCCTGGATGATGGTGACGCTCTCGGTGCCGGGATAGGAGAAGCGGGTCGTGGCCCCGGTATTGTCGGTGGTCACCAGCTGGCGGCCCAGCGCATCAAAGGTATAGGTAAGGCGGCCCCGGGGCGTCGTAGCCTCGATGACATTGCCCCACATGTCGAAGGTCCAGGTCGCGAGCTGATTCGCCGCATCGGTGATCGAGGCCAGGCGACCCAGGGCGTCGTAGGTCATCCGGGAAACGTAGTCATCGCCCCCAGTGTTGCGCTGTTCGCTGATGTTGCCGTCGGCGTCGTATACGAAGGTCTGGTAAATGATCCGGGCATCAGCGCCCGAGCCGGCCGGTTGTTCGACCCGCACCGGACGGCTTTGGGCATCGTAGACCGTGCGGGTCGTGCGGCCGAGGGCATCGGTCGATTCGATCACGTTGCCGATGGCATCATAGACAAAGGTCTGCTGGACATCCGGTGTGGTGCCGCCACCCAGCCGGGTGAGCGAGACAAGGCGGTTCTGCGCGTCGAGCACGAGGTTCGTGGCGTACGCCGCGCCCCGCGGATCAATCGTCGAAACCACGTTACCAGCCGCATCCCGGACGTAGCGGGTGACCGCTTCACCCGTGCTCTCGCCCGGCAGACCGAGCGGCTGGTGGACCGCCTCGAGGAAGCCGGCCGGCGAGTAATCGTTGAGGATCGTCACGCCCCGCTCGTCAGTGATCGTCCGGATATGGCCGGCCGCATCGTAAGTGTAGGTCGTCACGTAACCACCGGTGTCGGTCCGCGTCAGGAGCCGGCCCATGCCGTCGTAGGTGCGCGTTTCGAAATAATGCTCGCCAGTCTCGCTGGTGAAGGGGCTTTCCATCTGCACCAGGTTGCCCATCGCGTCGTACGACCAGCGGGTCACAAAAGTTCCGTTGATCGTCTCACTCACCCGGCGGCCCATGCCGTCGTAGGTGTAGCGGTAGACGCGCACTTCGCCGGTGGCCCGATCAGTCTGCGTCAAGGTGGTGACGTTGCCCTCGGCGTCGTATTCGTACGCCGAAAGATTGCCGGCTGCATCCGTCGCCAGCTTCAAGCGATTGCGCTCGTCATAGTCGTACTTTGAAACGAAGGCCGCCCCGCGTGCCATCGTCCGCGTGCGCAGGTTGCCGCCGGCATCGTAGGTCAGGATTTCCTCACTGTCCGTCCCGGCCCCGAACGGGGAGCCGTTGGAGCGGGTGATCCGTTCCACCCGGCCCACCGCGTCATAGTAGTAGCGGGTCACGTAGCTATCGTCGCGGGGATCGTAGCTCGCGACCAGCCGGTTGGCCGCATCATATTCATAGCGGTAGATCGACGGCGCGCCAGGCAGATCCGGCGTGCCTTGGGGGCGTTCCTCGCGGATCAGGTGGTTTTGGGCGTCGTAGGCATAGCGTGTGGTGTAGAAGGTCCCGCGCGGATCGGTCACCGCCAGCAGATTGCCGACCGCATCGTATTCATAGAGGGTGACGGCCGTCGGGCCGCCGGTCACGACGGCGGGAGACGCCACCCGCTTCACGCGGTTGCGGCTGTCGTATTCGTAGGTCGTGACATAGCCCCGGGCGTCCGTCTTGGTCAGGATGTTGCCGACCCGATCGTAGGTGGACCAGGTCACCACGTCGGCCTCCCCTTCCCCGACCTCGTTGGTGACCCGGATAATGCGGTTGCGGAAATCGCGGGTGAAGGTCGTCACGTAACCGCGACTGTCCGTGCTGGTGGCGACGAAATCACCATCGTCGTACGTGTTGGTCGTGCGGTAGCCGTCGGGATCGATCACCTCAATGAGCCGGCCGAGCAGGTCGTAGTGATATTCCCAGGTGAGCAGACCGCCGTCCTCGCCCATCCGGGGGCCCACCTTGAAGATCATGTTGCCGGCCCCATCGTAGGTGAATGTGGTCGTGCTTTGGTCCGCCTCGATGATCTCGGAACGGCGGTTCAACTTGTCGTAGTGGTAGGTCGTCAGATTGCCGACCGCGTCGGTGACCGTGGCCAGGTTGCCGATCGGATCATACGTGAACCGGGTGGTCCCGACGGGATCGATGCGCTCGCGCAGATGATTCCGGAGATCGTAGACGAAGGTGGTTACGATGCCCGCATCCCGCGGATCGGTGATGGAAGTCACGTTGCCCGCCGGATCGTAGCCCAAAATGACGGTGGAGGTGTAGCCGCTCTCCGGGGTCCCCTGCGGCGTGATGACCTGAACCTTCCGGCCATTGCGGTCGTAGACGTAGCGCGTCGTATAATAGTCCCCGCGCGGATCGGTCTCGGACAAAATATTGCCCGCGGCGTCGGTGACGTAGCTCCAAACCGCCTCGTCTGCCGTCCCGGCCGCCGCCGTCATTGTCGCCAGGTGCCGGAGATTGTCGTAGGTGTAGATCACCTGCCGGCCCAATTCATCGTAGGTGCTGACCACCTGGTTGAGGGCGTTGTAGACCGTGCGGGTCGTCGCCTCATCCGCGGTCCCCGGCGCCACGGTCATGTTCAGCTGGCGATTGAGACGGTCATAGGTGTAGTCGGTGCGGTAGTAAGCGCCCTGCGGCCCGGTGACACGGTAAACGTTGCCGACCAGATCGCGCTCGTAGGTGGTCTTGCGTCCCGCCGGATCGGTGCTGGTCAACATGCGGCCGACAAAGTCGTAGGTGTACGTCGTCTTGTAGGCGACGCCGCGGGGATCAGTCATGGAAGCAAGGCGACCCATGACGTCATAGGTGTAGGTCGTCAGGCCGCCTTCGGTGTCGGTCACCGTCCGCAGCAGGCCCCGCCGGTCGTAGGTGAAGACGCCCCGGTTGCCCCGCGCGTCCACGGTCAGGATGCGGTTGCCCACGTTGTCGTAGTCATACTCGGTGCGCCCGCCGATCGGATCGGTCTTGGTCTTGAGGCGGTTGAGACCGTCATAGGTGTAAACCCACGCCGAGTCCGGTCCGCGTTGGTCGGCATGACTGAGCAGATTGCCTTCGCCATCGAACACGGAAACGGAAATCCCGCCCTCGGCGTCCGTGGTCCGCACTTCCCGTTTCATGGCGTCGTATTCGATCAAGGTGATGTAGCTGGCGTCGCGCGGGTCGGAAATCGTGCGGATGCGACCGTCGGCCCAGTAGGTCAGGTTGACGGTGGCCTCGCCATTGATTATCCGGGTCTTTTCCCGGTTACGGAGGTCGTAGGCATAGACCGTCTCGAACTCGGCGGGGGTGCCAAAGGCCTCCACCTTGCGGGTCACGTTGCCCGCGCCGTCGTATTCGAGGCGCGTGATATTGCCTTCCGCATCGGTCACCACGGCCGGGGCGTTGAAGAGATTGTAGGTCGTCAGCGTGGTCTGGTCGCCCCCGTTGAGATTGTTGTGCACCGTGGTGCTCACGACCCGGTTGGCGTTGTCGTAGACATTCGTGACGCTTGAATTGGTGACCGGCCCTTGCTCGAGCGTGATGCGGCCGCGGGAGTCCACCGTCAGGCGGATAATTCCGCCGTCGGGATTGCGTTGTTCCACCAACCGGCCCGCCTTGTCGTACCTCATCTCGGTGATGTTGCCGTCCTGGTCATAGCGGCGCACCAGCCGGCCGTTTTTGTCGTAGACTTCCGCGGTGACGTAACCGTTCCCATCTTTGACCAACCGGTACGTGCCCTTATCCTGCGGCTTGATGGTGTAGCTGGGATTGAGACTGTTGATCGTATAGCCGTAGAGGGTCTTGATCGCCAGGCCGGTCACGTCGGCCGTGCGGCTGAGCAGACGGTTGAGCTGGTCGTAAGTGGCCGTCGTGACCTTGAGGTTTGAATCGGTGATGCGCACCAAATTGCCCGCCACGTCGAAGGCCTGACTCCAGACCCAATTGGCGCCTCCCCCGCTGATGGACCACGCCACCCTGCGGTTCATGGGGTCGTAGCTGAAGTTCGTGACCACTCCGACCTCATCCATAGTCGACGTGGGGTTGCCGGTAAGATCGTCGTAGGCGAACGTCCGGGAAGATCCATCGGCATAAAGCACACGCGTCGCGCGGCCGTAGCCGTCATACGTGTAGGTCGTGACGTTACCGTTGCCATCGGTCGCAGTGTGCAACTGGCCGTTGCTATAATAGGTGTTGCTGAGGGTGACGCTGCTGGGCGAACCGGCCGGGGCGTTCGGGTCGGTGATGACCGTGAACAGGACATTGCCGTGGTCATCGAAGGTGTTGGTGTAGGTGCGGCCGACGCTGTCCGTCTGGGTGGCCACAAACGACCAGCGCAAATCGTACGTGTACGTCTCGGACACCGCGTTGCCATTGGGATAATCCGTGCGCTTCGCCACGTTGCCGAAAGCGTCGTATTCGTACCGGGTGATATTGCCTTCCTGGTCCTTAATCGTCGTGACATAGCCGTCCAGGCCGGCGCGCCGGTCGTTCTTCGTCTCGATGCCGTCCTGTTCATCCTTGTCGGACTTGAACTGGCCGAAACCAGTCATCGTAAACGTCAAGGTCCGACCGTTGAAATCCGTGTAGGTTGCCGTGGCCGAATAGTCGGTTTCCGGCAGACCATCGGCATTCTTGCCCAGTTTGCTGAGCAGTACGAGTTTGCCCGGGGTCGCCGGATCCTTGGCTTTCAGCGGATCAGCCACATTGATCAGCTGCGCCGGCGTCATGGTGAATTTTTTCCCATCGACGCGGGTGCCGCCGATGACACGGCCTTCCTTGCTGTACTCGATCTTCTCATTGAAGGTCAGGCCGCTCGTTTCCGCGGGATCGTTGCCCCGGGGCAGCGTTAGCGAAGTAATCAGGTGTTTAAAGGTGCCATTCTCATAGCGATAGGTGGATTTCGCCCCATCGGGATCGATGATGGCCGTGAGGTTCCCTCCGGCGTACGTAAACTGGGTCATGCGGCCGGCCGGGTCCACGATGCTCGAAACGTGATCGCCGGAATAGTTCAGGGTGGTCACCAGTCCGACGGGGTCGGTCACGGAGATCAGATTGTCGCCGGCCCACTGGTAGACCGTCTCGAGCAGGTTGCGATCGCGCCGCAGCATCATCTTGCCGTCCTGGTCGAACTCGATCTCGACCCCTTCCTTGCCCCGCAGCACGAACGTGCCGTCCGGCTTCTGGTACAGGGCTGAATAGTCCGACGAAGACAGTGCGGTGAACACGTCGCCGACATTCGCCGGAGCGAGGAAGATCTCCTCGCGGCCGTTGCCATCCACCAGCAACGCACCGGTATCGCCCACGTAGAGCTCGAACAACCCGTTGATTCCCCAGCCGGCACCGAAGGCACCCTCGATGCGGTTGACCACCGCATAAGGCTGCGAGTAGGTGAAGAAGCGGCCGTTCGTGAACTTGCCCGCCGCATCCTTTTTGAAGACGCCGTATTCCAGCACGATGGTGTAGAGGCCGGTATCCACATCGGTGAGGTCGATCGGCACCCCGGCGCCGAAGGTCGAACCGGTGGGAATGTTGTCCGGCAGTTTGAAGAAGAATTCGCCGCCACTCAGACCGAGCTTCTGCGCGTCCTCCACGGACATGCCATCGGCCCGGACAAACACACCGTCATCGTTCCGGAGCGTCACCCGGACAATCAGCGTCGCATCAGTCACGTCGGCGGGCATGCCTTCCAGCGCGAAATAGTAGATATCGAGCCGGTTGGCGCGCAGGGAATCGTAGGTCAGCGTAATACCCTGCGGCATGCCGAGGGAGGAGTACGTGACCAGCGTGTGGGTTTCCATCAACGAACCGGTGCTGGCATCGGCGGCGCTGGACACGCCCGCCGGCACACTGAGCGGATCGTTGGGGTAACTGTTGAGCGTTGGGGTCTGATTGTACGGGGTGGCCGCGATTGCGAGGGCCCCGCCGGTGTGGGCCAAGGGCGTGGCCAACCCGCGCGGCAGGCGGCCGAGCGCGATCGGCAGGTGCGAGTTCGGCAGCGGCACTTCGTAGACCAGGCTCCGATCATCAAAGCGCCCGAACCAATCCGCCTGTTGGATCACTTGGGGCGCATAGACGTCGATGGGCACGGAGCTCAGCGGTCCACGCAGCAGCCGGGTCAGTTTCGTCCCGTCAACCGCCGAGAAACGGTCGCGGGCACCGGCGGTCTGGGAGAACGATTCGATGGGCGTGCCCTTGGCTTCGAGCTCGATGGTGCGGATCATCTCCGCCGTGTTGAAGGTAAAGACCCGGTTCAACGACTGGTAGGCCGCGTACAAGGTGTACGTGCCGGGAGCCAGGGCGACGCCTTCCGGGAAGGAGTTAGGCACCGGAGTCGTCGCGGCCACCAGGCGCGGTTGGTCGACGGGATTGGCGAAATCGCCCAGCGGATTGCGGATGATACCCACGTTGCCGCCGGCATTCACCGGAACGGAGATCGGCCGGCCCAGCTGGCCGGACTGCACCGCGAGCTCCGCAGCCACCGGATTGACGGCGCGCAAGGCCTCCAGCCAGGCCTGATCGTAAGCATAGTAATAGTTGTAGGTCTCGAAGCCGCCAAGGTTCGGATCGTGCTTCGGGTCGCCTTGCACGAACTTGTTGTACCCGGAGATGAAGGCATAGGCCGGATGCTCACCGATGGTGTCTTTCAGCGCATTGGCCGGCATGAACACGATGCTGTTGGCATTGCTGACCCCGAACACCTGCGTGGTCCGGCCCTCGATCAACCGCGGAACTTCCCCGAACGACCGCAGGTCAATGTATTGCGCCTCCCAGACTTTGTTCAAACCCTCGCCGTTCAAGCGCAGGATACCCACGCCGCGCGAGTCATCCAACCGGTCCACGAAGAGCATCACCCGCGGATCGTCGGTGGCCGTGATATCATATGGCTCGGGTCCGACCGTGATGTAGGTTTGCTGAACGTAGAGTGCGGGCTTCTCCCGGGTCGCGGCATGGGTTTCGATCAGAATCAGGCTGCCGTTCTCCGAGCCGTAGGCACCGAAAAGCGTGCGGCCGGGTGCCGCCACGAAGAGCATGCTGTTGTCGGCATTGAGCGCCAGCCCGCGCAGACCGAGCTGGGCGGTGTTACCGACGGCAATGGTTTGGACGACCTGGTTGAACGTCTTGGAGAAGGGATCGATGTCCACGACGTAGACCATCGGGTTGGCTTCGTCGCTGACGTAGAGGAAACGACCGCTGCTTTCGGCCACCAGATCGAAGGGCCGGGAGGATCCGGGCAGGACGATGTGCTGAACCCCGAAGATGTCGGGGTTCACATCAATCTCCTGCAAGGCCACCGTGTCGATGACCCCGATGCCGGAACCGCCGTTGAGCGCCACGTAGAGCCGGGTGCCATCGGGGCTGAAGACTGAGTTGCGCGGAGACAGATTGGTGGTCGGCGTATCCGAGTTGAAGAGGATGCGCGCGATTTCCCGCGGCGAATTTTGCGGCACAAACTTCGTCTGGCCGGGATCAAGGTCGGTCGGATCGGGCACTTCGACCTGGGCGACATAGAAATTGTCGATCGCGCTCACGGAGTCTTCACCCCCGTTGACCGCGAAGGCCAGGCGGTCGTTGGGCACCAGCTGGGCCGGATTGCTGGTCGTGATCTGCACCTGCCACTGTCCGTCCAACGGAGCCCACTGCTGCCGGCTGACGGTCACAAAGCCACCGGCCACCATCGCGCCCACCGGAATGAGCACCTCCAGCGTGTTGTCGGGCCGGAGCACGAGATCTTGATCGCGGATCACGATGTCGCGGCCGCCGACCGCCAGCACATTACCCTCGAAGTCAAACGTGTCCCGACCACCAATCTCGATGGTCACGTAAAGGTCATCCACCTTGTTGCCCTTGAAATCAGGTGCGCCCACCCACGGGTCTTTGCTCAGCAGGAAGTTTACACCCGTCAGGACGAGACGAGGTACCGGTATATGGGGGTTGGTGCCGAAATCAAACGTCAGCCCGGTGATGATCGGCGGCTCCACTCCCTTGGAAACATAGCGCGGCGGCTGGACGAGGCCAAAGGTCTGGATCTGGCCCGGGAGGACGCTGACATTGTTGGTCTCGACGGTGATCAAGCCCGTGGGCGTGACGTACCTGGTCTGCATCGTGAGTCTCGCGACATTGGTGGAAACCGGAACGAGGACATCACCCAGCGGCGAGGAGATCGCGTAATAGCGCGGGCCATTGGCGCTGCCGTCACCAAAGGCCGCCTGCAGGCTGACGATCGGCTGGAGCTGGCCCCGGCCCGTGAGCGTGCTGTTCGCCGCGAGGCGCTGACTGAAAGAATCAAGACCCGCGACGGCGCCGAGGAGGCTCGTCGAACCGATCACGGCCAGGCCGGGATTGGCGGGGCGGAACAGGAGATTGAAATCAGAAGGCCGGCTGAAAACACCGACGTTGGGCGGCGAAGTTGTGCGCATGCGACCGTCGGTGCCCACCACCAGCTTGTCCATGAGCAGCCAGGCTTGCTCCAGGGTCTGAGCCTCACCCTCCGGAACCTGACCGGGCTGGAAGATATAGAACACGTCACCGGGCTGGGAACCCAAGGGTGCCGGCAGATCGAGGCTCAGACCTGTGTTCAGCATCGAATTCCCAATGCTGACGAACAGGGCGCTGCTGAAATCCCAGCCCGCCGGCAGGTTGAAGGGCACTTCATTCGCCCCGGCGCTCCGCACCGAGATAGGTGTATCGCCGTTCAGGGCGCCATCCGGAATACCCACAATAATACCGCCGCCCTGCACCACCCCACCCGCCGTCCCCACCGTCGCCCCGCTTGCCGCAGGTGCCGCGATCAGGAACGTCGCACGCACGCTTTGGCCACCGTTGACCATCGTGACCGTGACCGACCCGGCCTTGAGGGCGGTCAACAGGCCGTCCGCGCTGATGGTCGCGACCGTGGGATCACTCACGAAATACCGCGTACCCGCCGCGGCGGACGTGCGGTCGGCAATGGAGAATTCCAGGCGTTCACGCACCACCATCTGCCGCGTCTCCCCCGGCGTCATGGCGTAGGCCAGCGGATAGAATTCCATGAGACGGGCATCCGCCGGGCCCACGTTGATTGCCGCCGCCACGCTCCCGCCACCTGCGAGCCGGAACTCGACCAGCGCACGGCCCAACCCCACGGCGAGCACCGTGCCATCGGGACCGATGCTTACCACGCTGGCATTGCCTGAGACCGTCGTGAAGGTGCTCGGATCGAGTTCGATCGAACCACCGGCATAGTCACCCATCAGACGGTACCGTGCCGTGGCCCCGACCGCGAGGGTCGCATCCGCCCCTTCGATCCGGTAGCGGGTGAACGCGACCTGGGAAACGTTGATGACAAAATTTGCCGGGCTCGAACGAAGGGCGCCGTCGTCCGCCTGGAGGGTGAACGTCGCGGAACCACTCGTCCCGGGGGTCGGCGTGAAGACGGCGTGCAGACCACCGTCGATCAACCGCAGGGTTCCGCCCGTGACGTTGCTGACGAGATAATGCAGGGTATCGCCGTCCGGATCGGATGCGTAGGCACTGAGGTCGATGGTGAGGGCGGTGCCGCTGATGGCGTTGAACGTGCCCGCGCTGACGGTCGGCGCCCGGTTGGCGATGAAACCGGTGCCGGCGTCAAGGTAGGCGCGGTCGCTGTCGTTGATGATGCCGTCGCGGTTCCAATCGGCGGCGGCCACAAAGCCCAGATCGCCGATCGTGGTGTTGCGCGCGGCGGTGAGGATCGCCTGATCGGTTCCGTCCACCGCACCGTCGCCGTTGGCGTCACCAGCGAGGAAGAAGTAGGCGGTGAAGGACCCGGCCGCAGCCGCATCGGCCCCGTTGATCGCCACCACGTAAGGACCGGCCTCATCAAACGTGAAGAGGGCCAGACTTGTGCCGGCCGCGGTCTGGGCAAAGCCGGCGGTCACCCCGCGGATCGTGGCCGAGGCCGGCTGCCACCCGGCGCTCGCCGTGATCTCGACCCCGATTGTCACGCGGCCTGATTGGGCGGTGGCGAGTTCGTTGGCTCCGATGATGATCGCCAGGCGGTCCGTGCCGCCGGCGGTGATCGCGCCGGCCACACTGGTGCCGTTAAATTGGCTGATCGTGCCGAGCACGCGGCGCACGGCATCGACGCCGATCAACAGGCCGTTGGCGTCGTACCGCACTGACTCGGCATTGGCTCCCGCCACGTCCGTCAGCAGATGGTCCTGGTTCGCCCGATAACCCAGCCAGGTCCGCTGCCCTGCTTCCAGGATCGAAACCTGCAGGAGATTACCCGCGGTATCGTAGTCATAAATCGCCTGCGTGCCGTCCGGCCCGACGATTCGGGCGATCCGGCCGGCCGCGTTGCGCTCGATCGAGATGCGCGAACCGTCGGCAGCCACGATGCCGCTATCGGTCCAAACCACCCGCTGGCCAGTCGTGCTCACGATTTCGCGCAGTCCATCCGCCAGCGTGTACACAAAGCGGGTGCCGTCTGCGGCGCTCACCACATAATCGAAATCACTAAACCGACCCGAGGCAGGATTATAGGGCAATCCCGTGCCGACTTCGAAATAGCCGCCATCGATGGCGCGTAGCACCGCCGGACCGCTGCTGAGCGTGAACGCCACCCCCGCATCGGCCTGCCAGGCCGGCCGGAAGTAGCTGCGGTCTCCACTGTCGATCACCACCGGGGTGAAAGTGAAGCCGGCGCGCGTGCCATCGGGCAGCGTCAGGTAAACCCGGGTGCCGGCGGTGAACGCCGCATAGTAGCCGTCGAGCTCGCGACCGGTGGGCGCTGCGTTCGTCGCAATACGCGGGTCGGCGAGCACGAACTGCCAGCCGTAGCCGAACGCGCCGTCCTCATTGGCATCGAGGCTCGAGTAACGCCGGGCGATCGGAATCGTGATGCCACCGAGCGTCAGCGTGAAATCGGTCTCGAAGCGCGTGTAAGCGCCGGGCTTCGTGGCCGTGTTGATCTCAACGATCCGCTGGATCGTCGAGACCCGGCCGGTAGCGTCCGTGGCGGTCAGAGCCAGCGTGTAGGCGCCATTGACGAAGTCACCCGGATCAATCGTGCCGAGCACCGTGCCCGCGGACGCCGGGCTGCGAGCGGAGTTGATCACGATGGCCGTGCCTCCGCCGATCGGCGTTAGCGTCAGCTGCCACGTGGCGAGGTTCGTATCCACGATGGAGCCGGTGACCGCAAGCGGGGTCGTGATCACCGTCGCCTCAGTCACGTTATCGAGCGTGACCACCGGAGCCGTACGATCCGCCGGATCGCGGACCAATATCGTGGTTGTCGTCATGCCGGTGAAACCGTCCGCATCCACGGCGGTCCCGACCACCGTGTAAGTACCCGGTGCCGTCGGCTTGAAGGTCGTGCGACCAAAGCTGTCGAGCGTCTGCACGACGCCGTCAATGGTCAGGCCAAGGGTGCGGATCGGTGAGGTGCTGCTGGCCGTTACCTGCAGCACGATGTTAGCCCCGGGGGCGACCGCGAAGCTCGGCGTCAGTTCCACGCGGACGGCCGGCGTTACGGCGTCCTGGGTCACAACCAGCGACAGCAGCTGCGTCACCGAGATGAGGCCGTCGCTGACCGTGACCGGAATGTCGTAGCGACCCGCCTGCGCCCCGACCGGAGTCCAGGTGAATTCACCCGTGGCGGCGTTGAAGGCAGCGCCCGGCGGCAGACCAACGATGCTATAGGTCAGCGGATTCCCATCGGGGTCCGCGGCCACGATGGTGGTCGTGAAGAGATTGCCGGCCACCAGCTGGCGGTCGTCCGGCGCCGGGAACACCGGGGGACGGTTGACATTGAGAATCTGTACCAGCGCTGTGGCTGTGCCGCGGGCGCCGGACGTATCCTGCACCGTGAAGACCAGCTCGTAGACACCCGCCTGGTCGAACAGGGGCGTCCAGGCGAAGATCCGCGTGTCGGAGTTGAACGTCGCGCCCTTCGGCAAGTTATTGACGAAGTAAACCAGTGGATCTCCGTCGAGATCGCCACCCGAGACGAGGAAGCTGAGCTTCAAGCCCTCCTGACCGAGCACCGGTGCGGGCGTGGCGATGTACGGCGCACGGTTCACCCGGGCGATGGCAAAGGTCACGGTTTCAGAGTCAGAGATGTTGCCGTCCGAAACGGTGAAGGTGACCGAGTAGCTGCCGGACTGGGCGTAGTTCGGGGTCCAGGTGAGCACCCCGGTGCGGCCATTCAGAACGGCGCCAACCGGCAGGCCGGTCGCCGTGTAGGTGAGTGAGTCGCTGTCTGGATCGGTCGCTTGGAGCGTGAGCGTCAGCGGCTCGGTCTGAGTGCCGGTCTGGTTGCCGATCGCCGCGAGAACCGGGGCTTGGTTCGAAGCCCGCACCACGAGATGGATCGTCTCGCTGGCGCTGACCGGCGTGGTGAGACCGTTGTTGCCGCTGTCGGTGACCTGCAGCGTGACATCGTAAGTGCCAACATCCCCGGCGCCCGGCGTCCAGGTGAAGCGGGCCACGCCATAGACGGACGTGCCCACAAAGGTGGCGCCGGCGGGCAGATTGAGTGCGGCGAAGGTTAACGGATCCTGATCAGGATCACTGATCCGCACACTAAAGATGAGTGCCTGGCCGACGACCGCAACCTTGTCGCCCACCGTCGCCATCACCGGCGGCTCGTTCGCGGCAGTGGCCGAGAGGATGAAGGAAGCGGAACCCGTCAGGGCAGCGGCGAGCACGCCGTTACCGTTGTCAGTGGCGTTGACCGTGATCGTGAAATTGCCGCGGTTGCCGGCGACCGGCGTGACCCGGATGATACCGGTGCCATTGCCATTGTCGATGAGGGTCGCGAAGGACGGCAGACCGGTAACGGAGAGCACCATGGGACCGGCGTCGGGATCGACGGCGCGAACCGCGATATCGAGCGTGGCCCCGACGGCAACCGTATGGTTGGTGATCGCATCGACCACCGGAGCGCCGTTCGTGTCGGCGACCGTGATCCGCACCGTCTGGGTGGCGGTGACCGGGATGCCCGTACCGTCGCCATCATTGGTCGCGGTGAAAGTGATGGTGTAGTCACCGGCCTGGGCAAAGCCCGGCGACCACTGCAGCAGGTGGGTGGTCGGGTCGTAGGTCGCCCCCGAGGGCAAACCGGACACCTGATAGGTCACCGTAGTCTGCAAAGCGCCGGTGCCTGTCTCGCCACTCTCCAGTCCCGAAGGCGCAACGTTCGGGTCGATGGCGATCACGCGCACACTGAACAGCTGGCCTTCGCGCACCACGAGGGCATCGAGCGGCGTGAACTGCATCGGGCCGTTGACGTTGAGGACGGTTACCACGACGGTCCGCTCGGAGGTCAACTGGCCATCGCTGGCCTGGAAGGTGATCGTGTAGGTCCCGTGTTGATCGTAGCGCGGCGTCCACAGGAACTGACCCGTACCCGGGACGAGCACGGCCCCGGCAGGCAGATTCGCGGCCGTAAAAGTCAGGGCCTTGCCCTCGGGATCGGTCGCGCGCAGGTTGAAGGTCAACGTCGTGCCTTCCGCAATGATCCGGTCCACTGGCTGGATGAACACCGGCGCCAGGTTGCCAGGCAGCACAGTGATTTGGAAGGTACGACTGACGTCGTTGACGCCGTCGGAGGCGCGGATGCGCACATCGGCGTAGATCCCGCTTTGATTGCCCGCCGGGGTCCAGCGCAAGGTGCGGGAAACCGCATCGAACGTCGCGCCCGCGGGCAGATTTTCCATCACGTAGGTGATCGGGCTGCCTTCCGGATCGACGGCGGCGAAAGTAATCGTGAGCAACTCGCCCGCCGTGATCCGGCGATCCGTCACGGCCGTGAGGACCGGCGCCTGGTTGAGGCCCGAGACTCCCACATTCCAAACCTGGCGGGCGTAACTCCCGTCCGCGGCAAGCGCGCGGATTTCGAAGCTAATCATACCGGTGCCGCCCGCCGGGGCGGTCCAGGTCAGCAGGCCGGTGGTCGGATCAAGCAGGGCGGTTGTCGGGCCGTTGACCAGCACATAGGAGAGCGCCGCACCGGATGGCGCGGTGGCCGCAGCCCGATAAACGTAATTCTGGCCGGCGGCAGCGGTCACGGTCGGGGTGGACAGGAATGCCGGCCGGGTATCCGGCGCAATGCCGACAACCACGCCGGAGGTCGGGTCCGGGACCATGCCCTGCGGATTGCTGACGGTCACGGTCACCCAGGAAGTGGAGGCACCGGGGGCCAAACCAGCGCCCACCGGCAGAAGGTCGACGAAGTAAACGCCGTCCATGCCTTGCCCGGTGGCGTTGGTGACGGCGAGGTTTTGAGCGAAGAGACCGGTGAGCTGAACGCGGATCGGTCCCGCCAAGATCGTCGAGAGCGGATTGGTCAGACGGATATCATATGAGTAGGTGCCCGTGGCTCGGTCGATGCGGGTGTTGGCGTATTCCAGACCCGGAGTCAGCTGCGCGGTCTTGTCCTGCACGACGCTGAAACCGGACGAATACGTGGCGGCCAGAGCGTTGCCCAGTTCGTCCTGCACGGTGTTGCGGACCCGAAGTTCGTAGGAGGAAGGAGCGAGGGCGTCGAAGACCAGCGTGACCGTCCGCAACTCGGGATCGTACAGCGCGGCCCCGATGGTGACCGCCGCCCCGGTGGCGGTATCGATGACCTGGTAGTTGGCCGGGTTGGTGACCGAGCGACTATCCGTCAGCGCGCCGCGGAACATCGAGGCGTCAAAGGTAATGGAAGCGCGGTTGATGGTGCTGGTGAGTCCGGCGTTGTTCACCGGATTGCTGGCAATGACGGCCGGCGGTTTCGCCGGGAAGAGGACGTCGATCCCCTCGGTCCCACCGAGGTAGAGGCGTCCGTCCTTGCCCGCGGCGAGGAAAGCGCCCCGCTCTCCCCCGGTCGCCAAGGTGACCGCCTTCAAGGAAACGGTATCGAGCATGATGAGGTCACCGCCTGCCGTCGAAACGAACAGCAATCCGGCCAGCTGCGTGCCGGCGCGACCGAACGCGAGCGCGAGAGCGGACGTACCGAGATCCGCCACCACGGTGGGATTGCCCCGTTGGTCGAAGGTGATCAAACGGCGGGAGACGCCGGCATCGCCCGGCCATTCAACGCCCCAGAGCGTGCCATCGGCGGCGACCGCCAGACCTTCGACCCGCGTGCGGGAAAAGGCCTTGAACGTACGGGTCGCCGTGTCGAACACCTGCACGCCATCGCTGGTGGCCACATAAAGTTTGGACGAGGTCGGGTCCGCGGCCAGACCGAGCGTGATGCCCGTGCCGTAGCTGCCCAGCAACCCGCCGGTGGTCGGATCGATCTGCAGCAGCGCCCCGCCGCCGCTCGTCGCCCATAGGGCGCCATCCCGATCAAAGGCGAGCGCGTAGACCGGGGTATCGTAGGAAGCCAGCGGGGTGGCGGTCGTCGACCCGCCCGCCGCAAAGCGGAACAGCTGATTGCGGCCCGGACCACCGGTGGCGAAAACGCGGCCGTCTTCGGCCACCGCGACACCGATCGAACCCACCCCGGCGCCCGAGGTACCGAGACCGCGCGCGAAGGAAGACGCGGTGAAGGGGTCGAGGACCCGGTTGAAACTGGGGAGCAGCGCCCCGGGTAACAAGCCCGGCACGCCGAGCTGGGCCGTGATGAACAAGGCATTGACCGCGGGAACGGTTGGCGCTGTCGCCACGGCCGGCGGGAGCAGATTGTCCGGCACCACCAGCGGCAGCAGACCCAGATTTACCGCCGGCGCATAGCGCGCGACATTCACGCCCTCGGGCGAGGCTTCGAGGTTGCCGGCATTGTCAGCCGCGAGCACCAGAAACACCGGCGTACTCCCGGCGGGCGCCAGATAGGTGGCGGTTGTATTCGTGGTATGCACGGCGATCACCGAGTAGTTGCGACCATCCAGTGAAACGTAGGCAGTGTATTCCCGCACCCCGGAGCCCTGCACATCGTCGGTCGCGCTCCAGTTTAACAGGTAGACGTTGCCGGGATTGGCCTGCACGGTGAGGGTCGAGAGCGGCGCGGTGGCATCAAGCTTGGAGCTGACCAGCGGCGTATCGACCGGCGCATTGTTGCCAAAGTAGAGGCGGGCCTGCGCATCGATCCTGGCGCCGGTGACGGCCAGTGGGTTGCCCCGGATGGTGTAGCCGACCTGCCCGATCTGGCCCGGGGCGAGCAAACCCGTGCCCTGAATATCCACCGGGAGACCGGTCACGCCGTCAATCGCACGGAAAACCCACGAGGCGATACCCGTCACAATGTCCATGCCGGCCGAGACCTGCAGAACGTAGCCGCGCGTGGCGGTGAAATCGAATTCGCCGGAGAAGGCGCCGCGACCCTGCGGGATGCTGAGCGTAAGGTCCCCGAAGGTGATGGCCCCGAGTTGGAAGGAGCGGACATCGAGGTCCGGATCCATCTGCTGCACGATGCGCAATTCGCTCACCGCCTGTCCGTCCACCGGATTCGCGAAGCTGATCAGGTACGGCAGCCGCGTGTTGCCACCGGGGACAAAGTTGAGCACCGGGTCGTAACCGGAGGGGCCCTTGATCGACACACTCGGGGAGGTGCCGGCCGGGCCGTTGAGGAAATCACTCAGGGCTGGATCCCGCGGCAACACGGTCTCGCCGGGGTTGGCATCAATGTAATCCTGCAGCGACGAGAAGAAATCAGACGGCACCTTCACCTTGATGCGGAAAGCCTCGAAGTGGGTTTCATTTGTCAGACCCAGATCGTAGGTCGAGCCATCAGGGATGACGGACGAACCATAGGCGGCCGGGTTGTGGTTGGCCCAGGTGCGGAGCTGCGTGAAGAAGCTGGCCAGCTCGTCGGTGCTACTTGCGATGATGCCCGCCCCGCCGTCTTGCGCGAGGAGACCCGCAACCATGACGGCGAGCGAGCTGTCAAACACCGTGTCGGCACGGGCCGCCGGCGGCACATCCTCGTAGCGCAGCACCCCGGCCTTCGCGAGGGCGGAGAGGTAGAAGTTCTCGAAGCTTGCGGCATCACCCACCGCGGCGGCCAGGGCCTGCGGGGCGGACGAGTCGGCCAGAATCTTGCTGCGTAATTCCGCCGCACGCTGCTTTTGGAAAGTGATAAACTCGTCGGTCGTCAGCGGTGTCGCCGCGGCGAAGATGTAGAAATCGAACTGGAGGTCGGCGAGCTGGTCATCGGACAGGTCGCGCAGGAAATTCGGGTTGGCCGCCAGCAGTTCCTTCAGGCCCGGGTAAACCTCCACGCCGAACGTGAGCGAGGCAAAGCTGTCAGCGCGGAAGTCGGTGGCAAAGCCGGACGCGGTGTAGACGCCGTTGAGGTTGAGCACGCCGTTGAGGTTGGCCCAATTGACGCCGTCCACGCCGGGCGCGCCCTGCAGGTTGGTCTGGAAGAGCAGACGCTCACCGGGGATGATCGTGTTGTTCTGGAGCCGGGGCACGCCGTACTGCAGGAACACATAGGGCGTATCGACGTTCGTCAGGCTTTGCAGCGAAACCCCGTAGAAGGCGTTCGGGAAACCGGCCTTCGAGAGCAGCAGTTCGTCCGGCCCGCCGAGACCGACCGTCACGTCCAACGGCTGCTCCGCGGCGATCTGGAACCGGTAAGGCAAAACGACCGCCGTGCCGTCGGGGTTGGCAATCTGCAGGTCATAGAGCCCGAGCGGGGCATCCCGCAGGTCAAAAACCGCGACGATCCGGGTGGCGTCGACGACCTGATAATTCACCGGTACATATTCGCCGAACTGCGGCCGCGTCAGCTTGACCGTGGCCTGCGGATCAAACTGCGCCCCGCGGATTGTCATCGTTACATAGCGGCCCGCCCCGGCGTTGTCGGGGGTGACGGACGTGACCGCAAACGGCAGGTAACTCGCACTGAGGGTGACCGGAACCGCCCCACCCTGCCCGCGCACCAGAATATAATAATAGCCGGCCTCGGTCGTCGGCACCACGGCCACCTGTGACGCCTGCAAGGCGCCCTCAAAGGCGGCGTCGAACACTATCGAGTTTGGGAGACCCTCATGACGCACATAGAGTTCGTTTGCGCCACTGGCCGCACCGAGCGAAATTTGCAGGGTCTTACCCGCCGGGACCAGGACACGATAGAGCAAGCTGCCACCCGCCGTAATCGTGGCGCTGGCCGGGACGCCGACGGTCAACGTCGGCACGGCGATCGCAATCGCATCGGCCGCGATCCCGATGTTGTTGTCCTCGCGCGGCCCTTCGTAGATGTCGTTGAAATTGTCCGCCCGCACGATGAGCCGGTAGGAACCGGGCAACGTGGCTGGCAGCGAGGCCGTCACGGTCGTCGTGTAACTCTGGCCGGGCGCGAGGCTGCGTCCGCCCTCCGGGGGCATGGAGGTACCAAGCAGCAGATCCCCATAATCCCACAGACCGTCGGCCGACAGGAACACCGCATCATTCCAGCTGCCGACGGCGGACTCGGTGGTACTGGTGTTGGTGATCGTCAGTGATATGGTGACTGGATCGCCCACCGTGGCACTGGCCGGACCGACGACGGCCGTCACCTGCAGATCGGAGGGCGGTGGCAGCTCGATCAACATCGGCGCGACGGTCCCCCGCGAGTTGTTCAATTCATTGCCTTCGATCACCGCTCCCCGGCCGTTGATGCCGCCGTTCGAAGGATCGGTGATCACGAACAGGTAGTACGCCCCCGTGAGACCGCGCGGCAGGTTCAGCGTGGTCGTCACAGAATAGGAACCATCGGCCGCAAGCACACCGGTGTGCTTGAAGGAACCGACAAAGGAATCGCTACGCACATCCAGGAACTCGTCGCGCGAAAGATAGACGTTATCGTACCAGACATCCTGCCGGGCGGGCACCGCCCCCGCCCCGACATTCTTCACCGTCCAGGACGCCGTGAACGTCCGTCCGACCAGGACCCGGTCGCTCGACGTAACAGCACTGACGACGAGGTCAGGCCCGGGCACAAAGGTCACCGTCAGCGGGACCAGCTTTGCGTTCGGAGCGAGGTCGTTGTATTCATTCAGCATGGGCCGGTTGGTCGTGCTGATCGTGCCGGGGAAAACCCGGGGATCGTCGCCGTTGCCCCGGCCATAGCCCGCATTGGTAATGACGATCAGATAGAACTCGCCGCTGATGTTGTCGGGCAGCTGGGCTTCGATCGTGCCGGTGTAGCTGGCCCCGGCGGCGACGACGCCGACATGGCGAAAGGAACCGATCAGCTTGTCGGAACTGTCGATGGTTGTGTCACGCGATAGGTAGACGTTGTCATTCCACTGATCGAGGCGCGTGTCACGCGTGCCATCGTTGCTGACCTGATAGTTGACCGAGAATATGCCGCTCGAATCAACCGCCGACGGAGCCGTGACCGTGACCATGCGCAGGTCCGCCTCGCGATAGACGATGTTGGTGGTGGCCCCAGCCACGTTGTTCGCCTTGCTCGCCCCTTCCCACACGCGGTGATCGAAGAGACTCGGCCAGTTCGGGAAGGAACCGACGCCGGTGCCGTTCAGGTTGATCGTGAAGCTGGGATAGGTGCCGACGTTGGGGTCGGTGGCGACATAGATGTAGCGATCACCGGAGATGCCCTCGGGAACCCGGAACGAAGCCGTCGCGGTGTAGCTGGCTCCGGGGGCGAGCGGGGTCGACTGGACATGGACCAGGCTGCCGAGCGGGCTGACCGCCCCGACGTCAAAGGTACTCTTGGTGGAGAAGAGAATCCAGTCCGTCCACTGCTTCGTGCCCGCGAAGGTCGGCACGGTGCCGTCGTTGCGCACGGTCCACGTCACCTGGATCAGCTCCCCCGAGAAAACAGAACCCGTGACGGTGACATTGGTGACCGTCAGATCAGGCGGCACATTGGTCACCACCGAAGCGGCCGAGCGCGCATTGTTCGTCGTGAAGGGTCCCTCAAACACCAACTGCGGGGCCGATTGATTGGGAGCCGTGAGAATGCGACGCAACTGCCCGGGGGTCAGATTCCGCACATCCGCGAGATTCACGTCGGAAAGCGCCCGGCCCAATTCTGCCTCGGCCCGGCGAATGATGGCCTCCACCTCGCTGGCCAGTGAGGAGTCTACCTGCACCAGAAGGTTGGGGTCTTCGTTGGTCTTGACGATGAAGAAGGATCCTTCGGCCGAAGGCGGCAGGGTGAAGGTGGCGGTCTGGGTATACGACTGGCCGGGCAGCAATGTTCCGAAGTTGGGCGCGGCGAACACGCGTACCTCGCGGGCCCCGGGTGCCCCCAGGGTGGGCGCGGTGGAGAGATAGACCGAATCAACCCAGCGATCTACCTGGGTCGCAATAGCGCCCTCATTCTTTACTGTCCAAGTCAGCGTCACCTGGTTGCCACCGGTCGCGGTGGCCGGAGCGATGACTGAGGTCACCACCAGATCCGCGGAAGGCTGCAGGAGAACGGCGATCGGCGCGGACGCCTTGAAGTTCGAGCCCTGGATATCGGTGGGTGCATCAGGGTTCACGTTGATGTCGAGGGCCGTCTCGAACACCCGGTCGCTGGAATCCGTCCAGACAGTGACGTAGAAGTTGCCCCGCATTTCCAGCGGCAGGCGCACCGTCACGACCACGTCGTAACCTTCCCCGGGTTGCAAAAGTCCGCCGTGGCCGAAATAGCCGAGAGAGACGTCCCCGCGCTGCGGATTGGGCCGGTCCTTACCGAGGGTGAGCCAGATCGAATCGGTCCAGTTGGCGACATTGGTCACCCCAGGTCCGCGATTCTCGACGCGGAACCGGATCGTGACGTTGGTGCCGTCAAAGGCCTCGATCGGAGCGCTGACCGATGTGACCACGAGGTCCGACGGCGGCACCGGCAAGGCGTCGATGGCAATCGGGACCACGAAATTGTCGTTCCCCACCAGCGGACCCTCATCGATTGCATCACCGTAATCGGGCACGATGATGATGAAGGCGTTGCCGGTAATTTCGAGGGGCAGCCGGAAGTTTGCCGTCGTGGTGTAGCTCGCCCCCGAAGCGAGCGCCGAGCCGTTCTGCCGGGTGCCGAGAAGCACGTCCCCACCGTCGAGCGTGTTGTTCAGCGAAAGATAAACCGCATCGTTCCACCGCGAGGCGCCTGCCGGGGTGGCCGCGACGCCGAGATTGGACACCGTCCAGGTAACATCAATCGCCGCCCCGGCCGTCACGCTGGGCGGACCGGAAGCGAGCGTCACCTGCAGGTCAGGGCGCGCGCGCAAGGAGACGACCAAGGCCGAGGAACTCAGCTGATTGTTAGTGGCCAGCGCCGGGTCGATGGCGCCGCCGGAATCGCTGCGCACAATGATGGTGTAGACGCCTTGGATTTTCGTCGGGAGCGTGAAGGCGATGGTGCGGGTGTAGGACCGACCGGCATCAAGCGGAGGATCGATCCGGAACGAGCCGAGGACGATCGCACCGGTGAGACTGCCGTTGGGCGCCAGATAAACCGTGTCGGTCCAGGAACCCGGCACGGCATCAGGTCCGTTGTTGCGCACGGTCCAGGTGACATCGATCGACCCGCCATCCAGCGCGGTGGGGGGGGCGGTGACCGTCAGAATTTCCAGATCTGAAACCGGGGGCGGGACATATGTCACTGCAATCGCGTTGGAGCGGCCGGTATTGTTGTTCGTCAGGAAACCTTCATACGGCCCGCCCGTGACCACGAACAGATAGGCAGTGCCGGTGGCGTCAGCCGGCAGGGTGAGATCAACGGTCCGGGAATAGCTTTCGCCCAAGCCTAGCCGTCCGGCGCGGTTAAAGGTGCCGACCAAGCGCAGGCCGGAGACCCCCGTGGGGTCGGTGGAATAGTAAACCCGATCGCTCCAGCTCTCCGTATCCGTGGTCGCGATGCCTTGGTTGGTGACGATCCACGAAACCGCGATGGTCTGGTTATTCGTTGCCACGGTTGGAGCCACGACCGAGCTCACGACCAGATCCGCATAGGGAGCCTTCAACACCTCGACAAATTGCGGCGAAGCATAGACATCGGGCGCGTTGTTCGGCTGTTGAAAGACCACGCCCGTGGCGTCTGTCTTGACGAACAGGGTGAACTGACCTTCGAGATTGGCCGGCAACGCCAGCACGCGGGTTTCCGTATAGCTGGTCGCGATCGGCAGCGCCCCGGTATGGGTGATGTTACCCACGATGATATCGTCCCCGTTGCCGAAGATCGCGTCGCGCGACAACACGATGCGATCGGTCCAGGTCGTCGCAATTCCGGTGCCGTTGCCGTCGTTCCGGACGGTCCAGGTCACGGTCAGATCGGCGGGATTACCCAGCACGCGGTTCTGCGCGGTCGCGGAGGTGACGGTCAGGTCGGCGTAGGTAGCAGGGGCGACGGTCAGGACGGTCGAAGTGGCGCGATTATTCGTTTCCCCAGCCACCCCCTCCCCGACCGTGTTGGTCGCATCGGTCACTACTAGAATATAAAAGGTGCCATCCAAGCCCTGCGGCAAGGTGGCGGTGAGTGATGAATTGTAGCTGGCCCCAACCGCGAGCGCGCTCGGGCGGGCCACCTCACCGAGCAGGGTGTCGCCGCCATCAAAGGTCTGATTGGTGCTCAGGTAAACCCGGTCCACCCAGGTACCATTGCTCGGACCGGATCCGTTGTTCGTGACAAACCACGTGACGGTGATCGGTTGACCAGACTGCCCCTGCGCCGGGACGGTGATCGTCTGAGGAATGAGGTCGGGCGAATTGATCGCCAACGTGCCCGTGGCCGAGCGTTGGTTGTTGGCTTCCCCATCGCGTTCGAAAATCACGTCGGTGGCATCAGTCACGACGATCACCGTATAATTGCTATCGGCCAGTACCGGCATCGTCACACTCAGAGTCCCGGTATAGGATGCCCCGATCGCCACGTTGGTGGCACGGGTCACCGAACCGAGCAGCGTCGCCCCGCTCAAAGTGCCGGAGGTGGAAACATAAACCCGATCCACCCAAGAAGCGGTGGCGGCGGCGGCGCCCTGATTCGCCACTGTCCAGGAAATCGTGGTGGTGGTCCCGATCGTCGCACTCGCCGGGGCGGTTACGCCGGTTACCGTCAGGTCGGGCGTCAAGGTCTGGCCGATCGTGATCGCTGAGCTGCGGGTCGCGTTGTTGGTCTCGGCACCGGGCTCGGTCACCTGATTGTTGGCGTCCGCTACCACGAAAACATAATACGTGCCGGCGGTCAGGGCCTGGGGCAGGGTGAAGCTCTGGGTGCGGTTGTAACTCGCCCCGGCCGTGAGAACGCCGAAACGGGTGTAACCGCCGAGTTCGGTGTCGCCCACGTCGAACACGTTGTCGGCAGACAGGTACACCCGGTCATTCCAAGCCGTCTCGGCCGTGGTGGCGGTACCGTTGTTGATCGTCGTCCAGGTCACGTCGATCACCGCTCCGGATGAGGAGCTGGCCGGAACCGTGATCGCCGTGACCACCAAGTCGACGGGCGCGGAACTTGCCAGGACGCTGAGGGTCGCCGAGGCTGATTGGTCGCTCTCGTTCGATTCGGCAATGACGTTGGCGGAGTCGACCTGGACAAAAATCGTGTAGGCGCCGGTGAACGTGATCGGCAACGCCACGTCCAGGGAGCGGTCGGCAAACGCCCCGGCTGTCAGGGGCGTGCTGATCGTCGTGGAGCCGAGCACAACATCGTCGCCGTTGCCCAGCACGCCGTCGGTCGAGGCAATAATTCGTTCGGTCCAGGCGACGGCGGTGGGACCGGTGCCACTATTGGTATCCCGCCAGGTGACCGTGATCGTGCTGCCCGGCTGCTGCGCCCCAACCGGCACCGCTACGGCGGAAGGAATCAGATCGGGCAAGGCCACCGTCACGGCGAAGGAGTAGACATCCTGCACGGCTTCACCGGGGGTGCCATCGTTGTCCTGATCCATCAGACTGCCGGCCGGAGTCGCTATCGCGGGGCCCACCGTGACGGTATAGACGCCGTTGGTGTTCTGCGTCGCGAAGCCGACCCGGTAGACGTCACCACCGAGAGACGTCGGCGGCGTGGCGGCAATCAGACCATTGGGGCCGTTGATCACGATATCCGCGGCGGTGAACGTCGTGGCGTTGATGGTCTGGTTGAAGGTGAGGTCGAACGAGCCGAACGTGGCGTTAATAATCCCTGTCGGCGTGACGGCCGTCACCCGCAGGGCGGTGGTCAAAATCGGGACGGCCGTCGCAGTGGCGGCGGTATTGTTTGCCCGGTTCGTGTCGGGGACGGCCTCGCCCCGATCGGTCACGACAATGAAATAGTAGGTGCCGTTCGCCACGGCCGGCACTGTCGCGGTCACGCTGCCATTGTAACTGGCACTGACCGCCAGATTGCCTGCATGGGTGGAAGACCCGAATAGCACGTCGGCGGCATCCCAGACTGCATCGGTCGACAGGTAAACCGAATCGGTCCACGGCGCGGTGGCGCTGGAACCGCTGAAGTTGGTGACCGTGTAGGTGACCGTCGCCGAGTTACCCGGGACCGAACTGGAGGGACCCGCGACCGTTGAGACCCGCAGGTCGGCCGCGGTGGCGACCGCGTTGAGCAAAATGGTGGTCGCGCCGATGGTGCTGGTGAAGAGCGGAGCCACCCCGGTCTCGGCGCTGAAGCTGCCGCTCCGCGCGCCGTAGGTAACGACCGTGTAGCTATCGCCGCTCTGCGGGCCATATCCGTCAACGAGGGTAACATCAAACGTGCCCCCCACCGTGGCGGTGCCCGCGACGGCCAGCCGCCCGAAAGCCAGACTGGACGAAGCGCCACCCACTTGGATTTCGAGCGTAGCCGTCGAACCCTGCGTGTAGGCCCCGCCAACATTCAGCGTGCCCGCGGCTCCCAGCGTCAGCAGGCCACTATTGGTAAACCCACTCGCGGTGGAGAAAGTCGCACCGTTGCGCACCACGAAAGTGCCATCATTGGTCGCCAGGCCTGAGATCGTGGAGATCGTCGAACCCGCCCCGTCGAGAATCAAGGTGCCGCCGGCGTTGGCGGTGATCGCCGCATTCAGGTTGAGGGTAGCGCCAGCCTTCGCGGTCCACGTGCCGGCGGCGATGGACCCTGCCGAGATTTGCGTGATCGGTCCATTCGCGTTCAAGGTACCGGAGGAGGCTTCCACCGTACCGGTGTTGTTGAGTCGCACCGGTGAACCGTTACTGGTGAAATTTGAAGCACCGGTCCCGCCCGATTTGCGCAAGGTACCGGCGTTGTTCACAACTCCCTGGTTACCGCTCCACCAGCGGAAGGCGCCATCGGCCTTGAAGTCATACACGCCGCCGGACTGATTGTTGATGACACCGCTGATCATGGCCAGAAGGGAGGCGTCGGCGTGGGAAATCGTGCCCGTGTTGTTGAGCGTCCCGGCGAGGTAGTGGATACCGGTGCCCGTCAGGGCCAGATAACCACTGTTGGCGATGGTGCCGTTCAACTGACCATCAACCCATTGCAGGAGACCTGCCGGAAAATTGAAAACGGTGGTCGCATCGCCGCTGATTCCGCTGCCGCTCAGTCGCACCGTGCCGTTACCGCTGCCCGTGTAGGTGCCGCCCAAAAGCTGGCCGTTGCCGCCGTCGAACCCGAGCACCGCATTGGGCGCCACCACAAACGTGCCGCCCAGACTGCTGCCGCCGCCATCGATCGAAAGGGTACCGCTCGTCACCTCGATGACTGCCGCCGCCCCGTTATTGAAGGCCACCGGCGAACCATAGCCCGTCATCGTGGTGGTGCCGGCGCCGGCCGTCTTGCGCACGGTTCCCGCGTTGTTGAACATGCCCTGATTGCCGGACCACCAGCGCAGGTTGCCATCGCCGGCAAAGTCGTAAACGGCCCCGGCCCGATTGTTAATCGTGCCGCTGATGAGGGCCAGCAAGCCGTCGGTGTGGATAATGGTACCGGTGTTGTTGAGCGTGCCGTTGAGGTAATGGATGGGGGCGCCGGAAATGGTCAACTTACCCAGATTGGCCAGCGTGCCCTGCAGCGTACCCCCACCCCACACGAACAGGGTGTCCGGAAAATTGAACACGGCATCGGCGCCAAGGTTGAGCGTGCCGCCGGTAATCTGCACGGTGCCGCCGCCGGAACCGGTGTAGGTTCCGGCAAAGGTATTGCCCCCTTGCCCACCGGTCAGATCAAGGATGGCGCCAGCCGCGACGTTGAAAATGCCGCCCAGGCTGTTGCCGTCGCTGTTCAGCGAAAGCGTCCCGGCCTGCACGTCGATCAACCCGTTGGCCGCATTGTTGAACGCGATCGGCGACCCATTGCCCCGGAAGTCCGATCCACCGGTCCCGGTCCGGCGCACCGAGCCGGCATTGTTAAACTGGCCCTGGCCGCCCGACCACCAGCGCAGGCTCGAATCACCCCGGAATTCAAACACCCCGGCGGCCGTGTTGTTGAGCACCCCGGAGATGAAGGCCATGATCCCGCCAGTGTGCAGAATAGTACCGTTGTTGTGCAACGTGGTGGTCAAAAACTTGATCCCCGTGCCGGCCAGAGTCATCGATCCGACGTTGGTCAGCGACCCGCCGGAGAGACTTCCCCCCGACCAGATGAAGTAACCGGCGGGAAAGTTGAACGTGGCATCGGCGGCCAGGTTTAGCGTGCCACTGTCGATCAAAACGGTGCCGGCACCCGCCCCGGTATAAGTCCCGCCAAACGTGTTGCCCGCCTGCCCTCCGGCGAGATCCAAAATCGCTCCGGCCGACACATTGAACGTTCCGCCCTGGCTGCTGCCATCGCCGTTCAGGGACAGCGTGCCGGCCTGCACCTCAATGACCCCGGCGCTCGCATTGTTCAGGGCGATCGGCGAACCATTGCCTCGCATGGTGGAAACGCCGGAACCGGTCTTGAGGATGGTTCCGGCGTTATTGAGCTGGCCCTGGTTACCAGTCCACCAGCGCAGGCTGGCATCGCCTTGCAGCTCGAACAGGCCGTTGGACGCGTTGTTGATGATGCTGCTGATCATCGCCAACGTGCCGCTGCCGGTGTTGCGGATCGTACCGGTATTGGTCACCGCGGTGGCCGAAAGGAATTTTATACCAGTGCTTCCGGTCGTGATCGTTCCCGTGTTGGACAGGGTGCCGCCGTTGATGGTGCCACCGTTCCACTGCAGGAGACCATTCGGGAAATTGAATACCGCGCCTGCGGCCAGATTGAGCGTACCGTTGTCTATCAGGACCGTGCCGGCGCCGGAACCGGTGTAGGTGCCGCCCAAAGTGTTGCCAGACTGCCCGCCGGTCAGATCCAAAATCGCGCCGGCCGCCACATTGAACGTGCCGCCCAGGCTGCTGCCGTCGCCGTTCAGGGACAGTGTGCCGGCCTGGATATCAAGCACGCCGGTCGCCGCGTTGTTAAACGCGATGGGGGAACCGCCACTCCGCATGTTAGAAACCCCAGTGCCGGTTTTACGAACGGTCCCGGCGTTGTTCAACTGACCTTGACCGCCGGTCCACCACCGCATGCCGGCGTCACCCTGAAACTCGAACAGACCGGTGGCCAGGTTGTTAATGATGCTGCTGATCATGGCCACCGTGCCGCTGCCGGTGTTGATGATCGTGCCGCTGTTGTTGATCGTACCGCCCAGAAATTTCAGGCCGGATGAACCGAACGTAAAAGTACCCGTATTCGTCAGCAGCCCGGCGTTGAAAGTGCCGCCGGCAAAAGTCGTCGCGCCGTTCAGCTCGGCTTCCGCTAGAACGGTGAAGGTGCCGCCGGTGACCACCACTGATTCATTACTGAGCAAATATGAAACGGTGGCGGTGTTGCGGACTGTGACCGTGACGTTCGCGCCGGCCCGATCGATGAGCACACTGTCAGTGCTCGTGGGCGCCACACCCGTGCTCCAATTGCTCCCGACGTCCCAAAACCCATCGCTGTCAGAAATCCACGTGATAGTAGCCGGAGCCAAGGCTGCCGAAATCACGGTACCCGAATCATTATTATCCGCAGCTTTCGCTGCACTTTCCATATAGGTAATTCCATCACCCGGGGGCCCTTGCGAGGCATTGAGGGATTTCACGAGCTGACTGGAAATGGTTTCAACTCCGACCGGGTCCGCCGGTACGTCCACCGTCACGGCAACTACGGACGAGCCCGTGCCTAACAAATTGGCGTAGTCGTAAATCGAAGCGGATTCAGCGGATTGAGTCCCGTTTACCGAGGTCTCTATCACCGCGGATTGATCACTCGAGGGGGTCGCTACCGGGGTCACCAAACCCGTGACAACCGGGTCTTCTGCGACGCCAAAAATGCTCTCGATCTGGGCCTCGGCGGACCGCGAATTTTGCGCCACTTCCGGGCTCAAAAGCTGATTAAAAGCCGGGCCGGTGGACGCGCTCGCGACGTCGTTGGTCTGCAATACTTCCACCGCACTGGACAGGTTGGCGGAGGCCAAAAGCGCGCCGGAAAGGCCATCCCCGGACAACAGAATCCGAGGCTCAAGCGCCTCAAGTTGAAACCGAAAAGGATGCGAGGAACGGCTCATCTGAATCAAATGCCGACGGCCTGGGAGCTTGAAAAAGCCACCAAAACCAGACGTTCAAAAGTGAAATTTCCTCTTTTCACGAGTGCGTTAGAAACCCCAAGCAGCCCCTATGCCGCAAGCTTGAAGTAAAAATGTTATTAACAATTTCATGATTTTAACCGCCGGCATTGGGACCGGAAAACGACAACGCTTCCTCCAACCAGGTGTCATTTCGCAGCACGCCGGCACGCTGGCGGGCGGCCATCCATTGGGCCGCAAATTGGGCGTAACCGACCGCGATACGGACCGTTTTCGAATCACTTTTTGCGGCCATCGCGGCGGTTGTTTTTACGAGCCGGGCATGGACCGGACCAGGTATAAATCGACGCAAAAGATCGTCCTCCAGGCTTACAAAAAGACGCGCACTGCCTGGACTTCCTTGCCGTCCAGCGCGGCCAAAAAGCTGCCGATCCACGCGTCCGGATTCGTTGGGTTCGGTGGCAATCACGTGTAATCCGCCGGCCGCGGTCGCGCCCTTTCCGAGCAAAATATCGGTCCCGCGACCGGCCATATTCGTCGAAATGGTAATGCGTCCGACCTCCCCCGCCTTGGCCACAATGGACGCTTCCTCGGCATGCCGGACGGCGTTCAAAACCTGGCAATTGAGCCCAATTTCACCGAGCCGTTTGGCAAGCATTTCACTGGCCTCGACACTCCGTGTGCCGACCAAAACCGGCCGTCCGGCCGCATGCACGGCAGCCACTTCCTCGACCACAGCCTGCCATTTGGCTTCACTGTCGCTGAAGGTGCGAGTTGGCAATTGTTCGCGGATGCAAGCGCGATTCGTCGGGATCGCAACCACGGGCAGTCCATAAATTTGCCAGACCTCCGCTGCAGCTTCACGGGCGGTTCCACTCATGCCGGACAACCGCCGGTAGCCGCGATAGAATCGCTGGAAACTCAGTCGCGCGAGGATCTCGGTGGGCGAAGTGGGCTCCAGTCCTTCCTTGGCTTCAATGGCCTGATGCAAACCTTCGCGCCAGGTGCGCTGCGGCATCAGGCGTCCGGTGAACTCGTCGACGATCACCACGCGCCCCTCCTGCACGACGTACTGCCGGTTGCGCTCAAAGAGTTCGCGCGCCACGAGAGCCTGCGTCACGAGTTCCTTGCGTCGGGCCAGTCCGGTCCAGCCCAGGGGCATCGCTTGCGTGGCGGCCTGCAGTTTGCCGGAGGCACTGTCGAGCAGATCGACTTCGCGATACCGCCGGTTGACCTGATAATCCACGCCACTGGTGAGACATCCCGCCAGCCCGGCCGCGATCTTGGCTGCCTCCACCATCGAATCACCAGTGCGCGGCTGGCAGATGATCAGCGGGGTGACCGCCTCGTCAACCAGGACGCTGTCCGCTTCATCAATGATCGCCGAGTGCAGACCCCGCATCACAAAGCCGTCTGCCCCCCTCTGCCCCGCATGGATCAACTGCCTGATCAAACGTCGGTTCGGTTGATGGACACTGCCCAGCCGCAACCGGTCGCGGAGGTAGTCCGCCACCGCTTCCTTGCCGGTGGTATAAGTGATGTCGGCCGCGTACGCTTCGCGGCGCTCGGCCGCTTCCATCGTCCCGACCACATGCCCCGTGGTGAGGCCGGCGAAGGCGTAAAGTTTCTCAAACCACTTCGCATCGCGGGCCGCGAGGTAGTCATTGACGGTGATGACGTGGCACGGACGACCCCGCCAGCCCGCGAGGACCGCCGCGAGCGCCGCCGTCAACGTCTTGCCTTCTCCCGTCGCCATCTCGGCCAGGTAACCGCGTTCCAACGCCAGCGCGCCCATCAATTGGACCACAAAGGGTCGCAAGCCTGTCTGCCGAAAGGCTGCTTCGCGGACTGCCGCCAGCGCCCCTAGTACAATCTCGGGCCGGCCAGCTTCACGGCCGCGCCGAAATTGCGCCGCAAACTCCGCGAGCCGGAACCGCAGGGTCTCGTCGTCGAGCGCCGCATAGGTCGCGCTCTGCCGATCGACGATCGCGGCGTCCCGCCGCAATTCCGTGAGCCGGCTCGCCCGTCTTTTCCACCAGCCGACCGCCCGGTAGGCCAGCGCGTCTGCTCCCTTGGGCATCGCGACCGGCTTGGGTCCGGCGATGCGCCGATAGTCGTCACTGGGACTCGGGCTCAGGGTTACGTCCCGATTCATTTGACCGACCTCTTTTGGAAGATTTGGCGCACGGCCCGCACCCATTGCCAGCCCAGCGGCTCCGCGGGCAGCGGAAAGGTGATGCGCCCGGTCAGGCCCTGATAGAGCAGCGCGCCCGGGTTCTCATCCAGCATCGCGCGGACTTCGTAGAAGGATTCGGCGGCGATCGGATCACGGCCGGAATCACGAGCCAGCGCGATTTCACCGCCGGCATTCTGGGCGAGGGCCGCCGAGGGCAGACGGGTTTGCTCGGCCTGGATCACCACGAGCCGATTGGTCTTCAAGGCGGTGTCGCTTTGGCCGTGCAACTGCACGGTCGCCCGCGCGGCCTCCGCCTCATGGGCAAAGAGCCGGGACGAATCCACCTGCGGCACGATCGCCAGAAATTCAAACCCGCCGGGTCCGAGCAAGCTGCCCAGCGGACTGCCCCGCGACAGCCAACGTCCGGTCATTTCCTCCGCGCGGGGTCCGACCCAGATGCCGTCCAACGGGGCCGTCACCACCAACCGCGACCGCCGTTCTTCGAGTTCCTGCGCCCGACCGCGCACCGCGGTGATGCCCTGTTCCAACGCGGCCCGGCCGCGGGAGCCTTGGTTCAGGCCCGTGCGCCAGAGCGCATCGAGTTCCGCGAGCTGCGCACGCACGGCGGCGATTTGGTGAACCAGTTCATCATTGCGCAGGCGCGCCAGCGGCTCGCCGGCCTTGACCCGCGTGCCGCTCGGCACGAGCAACCGCTCAAACTCGCCGTCCACCCCGGCCGTCACATCCGCAAAGGTCCCGGCCTGCAGCACCCCAGGGACCTGCAGCCGTTGCGGGGCCGGCACCAGAAAAAGGGCGATCAGCAACGCCGCCGCCAAGCCCACGCTCACTCCGATGGCGCGGGGCCGGCTCCGCTCCAGGCGGGGACTGTTCGCCAGGTAGCTGCTGAATTTTACCAGCGGCATGATGCCCCAGGCGGCGATGCAGAACACTGCGATGAGCGCCCCGACAATGAGAAACTGCCCGCTCATCACCCAGATGATGCCGACGAAAATAAAGGTACGATAAACCACGCCCAACAGGCCGTAGACCGTCAGCCAGCGGCGCTCGCGTGGCGTATCGGCCGGGGGAGTCGCCTCGCGCACCCCGAACAGATATTTCTCCGCGAGGAAATTGATCATCTGTTGGGCGCGCTGATAGAGATTGGGCACATCCACGAGATCGCTGAACACGTAATACCCGTCGTACCGCAGCAGCGGATTGGCATTGAAGAGCAAGGTGGTCACCCCGGCGGTGATCAGCATGTTGAACGCGAGATCCCGCCACAGTCCCGGCCCCGCGCTGGCCCAGAAGATCGCCGCGAGTCCCGCAACGAAAAGCTCGGCCCCGACGCCGGCAGCAGCGACCGCGATGCGTTTACGCCGCTCTCGAAAGGCCCAGCTCGAGGTGACGTCGACGTATGGCAGCGGACTGAAAAACAGCAGCATCACGCCCATGGTGTGCACTTCCCCGCCGTAAAATTTACAGACAGTCGCGTGCCCCAGTTCATGGAGGACTTTCACCAGGACAATGCCCACGTAAAGCAGGGCCAGATTGGATGGGCTGAGCACCCCATGCGACGCCACCGCCAGTTCGGGACCGTGCTCTACGCAGGTCTTCACCGCCCAGGCTACCACCGCGACCCACAACACCAACGCCCATGGGCGGAAGATCAGTTTCAACAGCGGTAGCAACCGGTTGAGGCCAGCCTCGGGGTCCAGCAACGGCAGACGGGCAAACATGATGTTCGACCAGGTAAACATCCGCTCCCTCTGTTTGCGTTTCCGATAGCGGGCAAAGAACTGCTCGCTGTCCGCCGCTACCTTATAATGGAGGAGATTCGCATGATAGAGTTGCGCGAGCAATTGGATGACATCCTCCTGCCCCGGTGCACCGTCGGGATTCTGTTCCAGTGTCTCTTGCCACGCCTCTTCGACCGTCCGGTCCGGGCGGAGGCGCGCCACAAAGGCATAGGCCTCGGGTCGGAGGCGGAAAAATTGGTTGTTGAACGGATCGTACAACACGTGCCAGCGCTGGCCGCGAAACGACTGCCGGCGCACCTCCACGCGGGGCCGCAATATGACCGTCTGGCGGGCCACGCGATACCACACATCACTAAAGGTGCGGGATGCTTCACTCATGGTGAAGCGGCCTCCTGCGCCAAGGCAGAAAACAAACGAAACAAGTCGTGACCAAGGTTGGACATCGGATTGCGGTTTCTACCACCAGCGCATGCGCAGGTAGTCCAGCGTCTCGTGTGTTGCGATCCACAGTGGGGCCCGGCGACCGGCATCGATCCGGGCGGCGCCGCTCATGCCGGGTCGCCACCACGCTTCGTTCTTATCGACCAATGTGCAGCGCACCAGAAACATGTTCCCTTCCGGCCGCGGGACGGCCATCGGCTCAACGCGTTCGACCCTGACGGCAAAAAACGTGCCGGGCTTGCTGGCGAAGGACACTTCGCCGGTCGCGCCAGCCCGCACGTCCCGCACGTCCTGCTCCTTCACCATCAATTCCACGAACATCTTGTCGAGGCGCGCCACGCGGTAAAGTGGATCGCCTTGTTTCAATGGAGTGCCGATGCGTTCCCGCAGATCGCCCTCCACGATGACCCCGTCAAACGGCGCTCGCACTTCGCTTTGGGATAGGTGCAGTTGCAGAATCTCGAACTTGGCCTTCGCCTGCGCCGCCCGCGCTTCGGCCACCTGCATTTCACCAAGCTTGCGATCGGACCGCGCCTGCTGGACTTCCCGTTCAAAGCGCATCTGGTCGGCCTGGGCCGCACTCAGCTCCAACGCCAGTTCCGTGCGGTCGAGGGTTGCCAGTACCTCGCCGGCCGCCACGGTGTCACCCTTCTGGACTTTCACCTCGCCGAGGTAGCCCTCAAACGGGGCCGAGATCACCGCTGTCTCGGTCCCTCGCAACGAAAACGCCCCGGACACGCGATGATCCATCCGACCAAACACCGACCAGAGCAACACCAGGGCTCCCATGATCGCCGCAGCCTTGGCCAGCGTGTGTTCCACGCCCAGCAGCTTCTTCAGGCGTTCGCGCAGATTGCGGACCCAGCGATCACCAATCCAGGCGGCCTCCCGCTCCAGGCCCTCCAGCCGGCGGGCGGCGTGGTCGGCGATCAGCCGCAGATGACGCAGCTCTTGGTCAGAAAAGGGAACCTCAGCCCGCTCACAGGTCACCGCCCCGACTGCCAGGCCACTGGCCCGCAACGGAATGGTAGCCAGATGACCGGGCTTTTGCTCGGCCGAATAGATGCCGTGGTCTCGCACGATCAACGACGACTCGGCCGGCGCCGGCAACACGATCTCCGTGTCCTGATCGACCGCTTCCTCCATCGCCGCCTCCAGTTGCTGCACGACGATCATGCGTTTCTCGAATTTCTCCAGATGACTGACCGCCTGCACTCGCAGGTACGGCCCGCGTTTCCACGCGAGGCTGACGCGCTGACATTGGTGGCGTGCGGCCAGTTCGTTGCACAGGGTCATCGCCGCCGCCGCGAATTGTCTCTCGCCATCAAGCAACGTCACCAAGTCCAACACGGACGATATCGTCTCGATATCGCGCCGCGCGGTGAGCAACTGGTGATTCAGTCCATAGGCTTTGGGTACGTCCGCCACCAACCGCAGCCGGCGGGCCGCCTCCTCTGCCTGTGGACGGGGCGACGCGGGCAAAAGCATCACGCATACGGCGGCAGCCTCCCCCGCCCGTTCAAGACGCACCGCGAGGATCCAGCCATCCCCCGCTGCGGCGCGTTCGACGCCGGTCAGCGCATCAAGCGCGACGCCGCCGCGGCGCAAACCGGCGTCAGCGGCCAGGCGGATGCAGTTGCGGAATACATGCAGCCGGTCGATGGCCAGCCGGGGTGCCGTGCGCTCCCACGCCGTCCGCCAGCGCGGCGCCGCGGCCGGCTCGGTCTCCGTCGCCGGGCTTGTGGAGGGATCGGCGGGAATCGCCACCACAGCGGCCTCCGCCCCGCCAGCCAGCAGCGCAAAGCCTTCAAGACAAGCCGGCCAGAATTCATTCGGCGGACCGGCGAAGACCCGCAGTTCGTCGATGCGCGCCGTGGCTTGCGCAACAGCGTCAGATGAATCGGAACGGTGCAATTCCATGGCGGCTGGTCATTCCAATTCCAAGTGTCCCACCGCTCCGGGCGCGATTTCCGCACCAGGATTCTCGAAGAGCACCTTCAAGCGTCGCAAGCCACTGCCCGGATCCACGACCGGGGCAAGATATTCAATCTTGCCGACCACCTCTCGCTGGCCCGAGGCGACCTCGATATGGATTTTTACCTCGCGACCGAGCACCAAACCGACCGTCAGTGTGGGACTGATGTCGGCGACAAAATAGGCGCGCTTCAATTCCACGAGGCGCACCACCGGTTGCCGTGGCTCGCAGGCCACACCGAGATCGACGCGCAGATCGGTGATCACACCGGCGAAAGGCGCGATGATCGTCCGGCGCAGGAGTTGTTCGCGGGCAATCTCCAGTTCAATCCGCTCGCGCGCCTTGGAAGCGGCCAGCCGGTCTCGCTCGCCCACCGCGAGCTTGTAATCCAGCTCACGCTTGTAGAGCTCGTCCCGGCTGACAGACTGGGCGCGCTCGAACAGACGCTTCGTCGATTCGTAGTCGGCCTGCAGAACCTTCGCACGATGCTCCGCCGCCTCGAGCTCGGCACGGCTCTCATAGATCGAAAGACGGCGGGACACCTCAAGCTCCTCCAGCGACTTGTCGAGTTCCAAGATGACCGCCCCCGCCTCGACCGCATCTCCTTCCTTGAAATGAATGGCGGAGACCGTGCCGGCCACGGATGCGCTTAACAGCGAATCATGCACCGGTTCCGTGATGCCCGGGACGAGCGAGCGGGATAACGGGGAGGCCGGGGCCGAGAACCCGGTGGCTCCGGTAAGCGCGGCCAGCACGCCGATGAAAATCCTAGCTTTCATTGGTAGTCTTCACTTTGGAGGACGCGGGGCCATCCAGCCCCGCCGCATTCTTCGGTACCTTCCTCTCAGTCGGTTCCGTAAGATCAACGCCCCTCAGCTCGAGCAGGCGCCCAATGGACATTTCGAACTCGATCCGGGCTTTCTCGTATTCGCCGCGACTTTCGAGCGCAGCGATCTGGGCGTCGGAAAACTGATTTTCCACCTCGAGCAGCCGGCGACTGTCGGTTTTCCCTTCGCTGAGCCGGTTCTGTTCGTTCTGCATCAGCCGCCGGCCCGCTTGAGCAACCTCGTCATAGCTGGCGGCAATTGTCTTCAGGTTTTCGACCTTTCGCTGCGCGGCGAAAATATTGTTGGCGATCTCCACCTCTGCAGCCTTCAGGTTCAGCAGCGCTTCCCGGCCATGCGCCTGGGCTGCACGCAAGGTATTGGCCTGGCGGACCCCAGTCAGTAGGGGAATACGGAGCTCGACGCCGACCGACCAGGAATCGTGATCGTAACTTTCCAGATCAACGCGCGAACCCCCGAAGTTGTTGCCGAGTCCGTTCTGACCGTAACTGGCCTTGAGATCGACCTGCGGCCAACGTTGATTCTTCGCATAGGCCACCCGGATCTTTTCCATCTCCACGCGATGCAGTCGCGCCAGGTATTCGGGGTGAAAGGAGATGGAATCCCGCAAGGCTTCATCGACGGACGGCGACGGCGACGGCGGCGGAGGAACATCACTGGCGCGCAGTACCCAATTCGCCTCGTCGACGGGTTCGGCAAAGAGCGTCCGCAACCGGCCGGAAATATCAATCACATGCTGCTGCGCCTCGCTGGCTCCGGAACGTCGCTGGGCGAGACCGGCCTGCGCCTCAATGAGCTCGATCTCCGCCATTTTGCCTTCGCGAACCCGTTCTTGGTTTTCCTCCAGCAATTTCGCGGCGGCGGCCACGGATGCTTCACGGAGTCGCAACCGCTCTTGGGCGACATAAAGATCCCAGTACACGCTTTCCACGGAGCCGACCACCATCAGCATTTGTCGGCGAAAGTCCTGCCGGGCCAGCGCCTCGTCTTGCCGGGCGAGCCGCAACTGGGCCATGGTGGATGAAAACCCGGCATTTTTTAACAAGGGCTGCGTCAACGTCACGCCGACAAATGATTGGACCTGCCGGCGAAATGGATCGGTGGGGAGCACCCGCAGGTTGTTGTTCAGATCGCGCGCCGACAGCCCGATGTTGTAGCGCGCCCCGGTCGGGGCGATGCCCTCGATGCCCCCGGAATAGAGTTTGTTGGTTTCCTCGAAAACGGTCGTGCCCTGCGAGATGGTCTGCTCGATCGTGTTTTTGCGCTGGTTGTACTCCTTCGAGACCGATGCCACGAACTCTGGCTCGAACACGCCCAACTCGGCTTTTCGAAGAAAGCCCGCCGCCAGCAGTGTTTCGCGTTGGGCGCGCAACCCGAGATTGTGCGCGAGCGCCAGCCGCCGGCAATCGTCCAACGACAATGGCAGGTTGGCCACCAATACGGAGGTCGGGGCAGGCATCTTCTCCTTGGCCCGGGCGGAACCCTCAAGAAACGTGACCCCTCCGATCAAAACGAGGGCGACCAAACGGGGGAAAAACGGGGACGAAATCAAGGACGACATGGCAGCGGGGCGGACTTTCATGAGTGAGAAAGTACGGCGCGCGCCGGCAGGCCAAAGCAGACCGGACGCCAAGAGCGCGGGTTACTTGCACGCTGGCCGACCGCAAAGCGGCCCCGCGAGCGGGACACAACCAATCCGTCATGGCAAAAATCTGGCATAGTGGGAGCTGGTGGAAGAATTGATCCGTATGGCTGGTCAGCCAACCGTGCCGAACAGATTAGCTCATTCGCGGCACGGCGCACATACGCCAGTAGGCGTAATGACATGGAATTGCCTAAAGTTGCCGGCGCAAGGCACTTCCCGTCAACCCTGATCCTCTAACGCCCGTGAACAATTAACGTCTCTGGAAACATTCGAGCGCGATGCGGGTCGCTGCCGTCCGGTTGTCGACCGCCAGCTTGGCAAAGAGGTTCTCGGCATGTTTTTTCACGGTCGCGGCGGCCGCGCCCACAATGATGCCGATCTCGGGATTGGATTTCCCTTCGCTCATCCAGTAGAGCACCTCGGTTTCCCGTTCGCTGAGGCCCAACTTTCGCAGAGGCTCATAATCGCCCGCGGCCCGACGCTCCTCCAACTGGAGCATGGCCGACTCGGCCGCACCAGGATCGGCCAGCACCCGTACCAGCAGGGTACCGAATTTTTCCGCATACTCCGCTTGGCTGCTACGCCAGGGGCGCAGCAGGCGCAGAATTGGCCCGGGCAATCCAATCGCAGGATCGTCGCCAAAATAGCGCGTGAGCAGATGAGTAGCGCGGGGGGTGATAAACTGCACCCGCCCGCCCTCTCCTACCACCAGTACCGCCTGCTCGAGCGCCGCCTCCAAGGTACGCTCCGTCTGCGCCCGCCACACCAGCTCCTCCGACAGGCGGCGCTGCGTGCGGACCAGCCGCAGGTGGAGCTCGATCCGCGCTATCACCTCGCTGGGATGAAACGGTTTCGTCACATAGTCGACCGCCCCGGCGGAGAACGCCGCAACCTTTTGCTCCGGCTCCTCGACCGCGGTCATGAAAATCACCGGAAGGTTCTGGCCACCGGGTAATTCCCGAAACCGGGCCAGCGTGGTCAGCCCATCCATGCCAGGCATGCGCATGTCCAACAGCACCAGGTCGGGCACGACGGTCGCGAGCCGCTGCAGCGCGCTCTCCCCACTCGGGGCGACCAACGGACGATAGCCCGCGGAGTGAAGCGCATCGACGAGCAGTGAAAGGTGTCCGGGCGTGTCGTCGACAATCAGGATGTTGGCCGGACGCTCCTCGTCAGCGTCACCTTTAAAGAGGGGATATCGGTCTGGTTTCATCAATTTGACGGCGGATTCGGCAGCAGATTCGCCGCGAGCGCTGCGACTCTGTCCACATCAAACGACTGAACACTCCGCTCCAGATCGTCGATAGTCTTGCCCACACCACCCGCGTCCCGGAGATTCTGAATTTCCTCACGGACGAGCAGCACGTCGCCTTCCCGCGCCGCTGCCACGAGCCGGCGTACGGTCTCCGGGTCAAAGCGCTCCGAGGCAGCGGCTGGGTCCTGCGGTTCGGCCGGGCCGGCCGTATCCAAAAGGAGCGAAACTTTTTGGAGCAGCTCTTCGGCGAGAAACGGTTTCGCGATAAAGTCGTTGCAGCCTGCGTCCAGCGCCACCTGGGGATCTTGATTCAAGGTTGAGGCGGATGCGGCGAGAATGGGTAGGGTCTGGGTGGCGGGCGCCGCGCGCAGGCGGCGCGCCAGGTCCAGTCCGCTCAGGCCGGGCAGACGCAAATCGAGGATGAGCAGCTCAAAGGAACTGCGGGCCAACTCAGCCAAGGCCTCCTCGGCGGAAGCGGCCAGCACTACTTTGAATCCGACCGGCTCAAGCAACTCACGCAGCAACTCCCGGTTCGCAGCGACGTCGTCGACCGCCAGCACCTGGCGGCCCAGACCTTTGCAATCGTGGCTGACGCGAACCGGCAAATCCGAGAAGGGGTCGCCCGCTGGCGGCAAAATGATCTCAAACCAAAAGCGACTGCCCTGCCCAATTTCACTGGTCAGGTTGATCTCTCCGCCCATGAGCGAGACCAATCGCTGGGTGATGGCCAGACCAAGGCCGGTGCCCCGCTCCACGCTCACCGACTGATCCCCAGCCTGCTGGAATGGCTGGAAAAGCCGCGGCAGGTCATCCGGTGCGATTCCCGGTCCAGTGTCCGTCACTTGAAAACGAAGTCGCCCCGCCACCATGGTGACCGCAAGGCTGACTTCGCCCTTGGTGGTAAATTTCACGGCGTTGCCCAGCAGATTATCGAGGACCTGCCGCAGCTTCGACTCATCCCCGAGAACGGATTCGGGCAGGCCGGTGATGTCCGGTCGCTTCAAGGTCAGTCCCTTGACGTGGGCCCGCGTCTCCTGCGCATCAACTACCTCCGCCAGCAACACGCCGAGATTGAATGGTTCGACGCGGAGTTCCTGCTTGCCTGCTTCGATTTTCGACAAGTCCAAGACCTCGTTGATCAACCGCAAAAGATGCCGGCCGCTGGCGCCCACGACCCGCAGACGCTCGCGCGTGCCCGTGGTCAGCGTGCGGTCATTCTCCAGCAACTGCGAATAGCCCAGAATCGCATGCAATGGCGTGCGCAACTCATGGCTGACGTTGGCCAGGAACAGGGTCTTGGCCCGGCTCGCCGTCTCTGCACGCTGCGATGCGTCGCGCAATTCCCGGGTGCGCTCAACCACCAGAGACTCCAGCTGCGACTTCGCCTGCCGCAGCGCTGACAGCCGCCACCGGACCAGGCCCAACACTAATGCCATTCCCAGCAGCGCGTAGAGCGCCACCATGCTGCCCGACGCATACCAGGGCGGAACGATCTGGAAGGAAAACGCGAGATTGCCCGGTCCGTTTTCGGATTGGTCCCGGGCGCGCACCTCCAGAGTGTAACGGCCGGCCGGGAGCCCCAAGAGTTCGATTTCGGATTGAGTCCGCCAATCCGACCACGTGCTGTTGTAACCTTGCAGCCGGTAGGAGAACTCCGGCGATCGTCCGGCCGCGAAGCCCGGTTGGGTGAACTCGGCGCGGAGCGGAACCTTGTCAAAGGGTAGCGCCGGAACCGCGCCGCTCAAAGGAAGCGGCGGGCCGCCGACCCGGGCAATCCGCCGCCACGCCAGCGGCCACGGTCGCGCCGTGATCGCCTCATCGAGCCGGTCCGTCTCAATGCGCACCAGCGCGCTTTGTCCGCCGAGCCAAAGGATACCCGGTTCAACCAGCATTTCATAGACTCCGTAATACCCTACCTGGTTGACGATCCGTGACGGCAGGGGCACCCAAGTCCAATGCTGGTCCGATCCGCGGACCAGGCGCCCAACGGTCGGATGTTCAAGGTCCGTAGGCTCGGCCGAAGCGGCAATCTGGGTCCAGATTTCTCCCTCCCGGATGCCCGCAATCGGGAACGTGTATTTACCATCCAGGTGCGTGTCGGCAAAAGCTGCCACCGGCACGAAAGTTTTCCGAGGGGTATCGAAAGAAAAGACCCCCGAGGCGGTGGTGAACCAGGGACCACCAGGGCCGGACAACACCCGCACCCAGCCCAGTTCACCCGGCAGGCCGTTTCCCTCGCGGAAATATTCCACGGAAGCAGTTTGCCAGGTTTGACCGGCGCCCCGGGTGATGCGCGCGAAACCGCGTTGCGTCGTGCCGGCCCAGAGATTGCCGTCGGCGGTTTCAAGCAAGGTGCGTGCTTCCCCGCCAAAGGCTGCAATCGGTCCCTCGTCGATCCACTCACCGGTCGGTGCATGCCGGTACGTGACCACCTTGTCCGGAAATCCCACAAAGATCCGCTCAGGCGAAGCGAGCGAACGTCCCAAACCCAGCACCGGCACCGGTGTGGGCATCTCGATCTTCTCGTGACCGGCGACGATTCGGGCCAGCCCGGCATCCGTTCCGACCAGCAAGGTGTCATCAAACGGCAGCATGCAGAAAACCCGGGAGCGTCCACCCGGCACCGGTTCGAAACGGGCACTCGCTGACGGTGAAGGAACCAATCGCCGGACGCCCTCATCGGAGCCCAGATATAGTGTTCCCTGACTTCGCTGCATCGCGATCGCCACCGTGGATCCGCGGCCGGACTCCCGGCCAAACAGGGTGTAAGGAGATCCCAGTTCGACCCGGGCCACGCCCATCGAGGTACCCACCCAGACGCCCCCTTCGCGGTCTTCAGTCACACTGTAAGCAGATGAAGTGGGCAAACCGTCTTCGGCCGCCAGTCGTTGGATCAGTTTGCCCGTGCCATCGAACACCAACACGCCCTGTCCGTTCGTCGTGATCGCCGCCGAGCCGTCTTTCAACCGGACGCCCCCGGTGAGACGCGTCACCCCCAGATCGAGGCCCGCCGCGAATACGGCCACGTGAGCTTCGCGATCCAAAGTCCACATCCGACCGTCCTCCGTTCCGAGCAGCGTCGTGCCGCCGGTCCAGTCATCGATCACGACGTTGACCGCGCGCTCGCTGAGTTCCGGAGCCCGCGAAACGAGCATCCAGTCTCGGCCCGACCAGCGGTAGAGGCCGTCACCGCGGCGAGAAAGCCACAGGCTGTGTCCACCGAGTCGAAGTCGCTGGTTTGGCGCGGCGGGCATGGTCCAATGTTCAAACCGGCCGTCGCGCCAGCGCAGGATATGACGGTCCGTGGCGAACCACACGGACTGGGCAAACCAAGCGACGGTCCAGACCGTGCCCAGCGGGCGGCACTCGGCGGGGAGCTGATCGACCAGCGAGTGATAGGTTGTTTCCCCGGTTGAGCCCGGCTCCACCCAGCCCAACTCGTCCACCCCGCCCAACCAGATCCTGCCGGAGTCATCGGCCGCCAGTTTGCGGATCCAGGAGGTGGGCACACCAATCCCGCGAAATTTTGCGCCATCGTATTCGATCACTTCCCCAAGATTGGAGAAATAAACGAAACCCGAAGTGGCTTGCGCGACATCGAAAACCTGCTGGTGCCCGTGGTAATCTCGCGGTGCAAACACTTCCAAAAACGGACGCCCTTCCTCCCGCTCGTCACCCCGGGCAGGCTGGAGCCCGCACGTGAACGCACCGCAAACAGCCAATAAGAGGAAGCTCCTTGACATGGTCGCAGGTTAGACGTCGCCAAAATCCGTGGCAATACGCTGGAAGACGTACTGTTCCCGCGCGCGACACGTAACTCGTTTGGCCACAATGCGGACAATTACAACCTGCCTCGGCGGCGCAAGGATCGATCAGTGGGCCACCGCAATCGTAGGCCTAGCAGGAAGTTCAAGACTGAAGAGCGCTAAGCGGACCTATTGGAGGGTCATTCAAGTCGAGGCCAGCAGCGAACCTTTAAAAGTGTTCCGCTTAGGAGGGAAGACAGTATCGATGCAGGCCCGGACCCAAAGCCCGTTTTGCTCCGGAAGAAACGAGACGACGGGAAATTCTTTGACCGGCACTCGAAACCGTCCACGGGCCTCGGCAAGCGAAGCCCAAATAGCTCAAATCGTCGAGCCGTTCCCCACGAGTGGACCGACGACTCCCTGATAATGGCCTCCACCAAAAAGCGAAACCCCACCCGGATGGGTTGAAGCAATTCACGCTCGGAACAAAGCGTGCAATGGCCGCGTTCCACGTACTCCTACATAATCTACCCGGCAAAACGCAGCCGCGCAACAGTGCTCGATCCCCAGTTCGGATTCACTTTGGTCTGCCTACCGGCCTCCAGCTAAACCACCCCAACCTCATTGTCGCTTACACCTCTCTATAGGAGACTCAGCCCAGATTCAGCTCGATAGTATTCTGATTTGGAAAGCAGCGCTCACTAAACTCTCTAGATTCCTGTGGATACTTCATGGAGGTCTCCGCGGGCTCTGGATGACGTGACCATACAACTGAGACCGCGCGTCGGGGGACACGTCCTGCAAGAAAGGAGTCGATCCGTGCTCATCCGCTGACCCCGTGGCCGACCGGGATAAAGTCTGAGGGGCGATTCGGTCAGGCCAGACTTCCTACTTCGCCGCCTGCAGCTTGAGCTCAACCACGACGGGCCGGTGGTCACTGGCTTCAGCGGTGCCCGCGCCATCGTAGATCTTGGCGCTGCCGGTCACGACGTGCGGGGACAGCGCGGGTGAAACGAGGAGGTAGTCAATGCGGCTGTAGATGTCTTCGCGGCGGAAGTAATGCGTCCAGGTCTCGCCGCGTGAGTCGGTGGCGTCGAGCAAGGTCCCGATAACCGTGCCACCCCGTTTCTGCAGGGCACGCGCGGGCCGGGTCGCCTTGGTGTCGTTCCAGTCGCCGACGATCATGAACTTCGCCCTGACCGGATCCGGGAAACGCGCGAGCACCCGATCACGCACGGCTTCCGCTTCGCCGGCCCGCTGCAGGGAGGCTTCCGGATCGTCCTTACGCTCGGTGAACTTGCTTTTCAGATGGATTACGAAAATCGAAATATCCCCCTCGGTCGTACGGACAACGACCTCGAGCAGACCGCGCTTCACGCGCTCGGTCTGACCGAAGTAGGCATACGTGAGGTCTGCATGGCGCTTCACCTCCTTGAACGGCACTTTTGACAGGACCGCGACGTGCCGGTCGGCGTCCGCCGCTTCCAACAAAACCGCGTAAGGGTAGTTTTGTCCGCCCGCCCTGAGTTCATTCTGAAACTCTTCCAGAAACGCTTGCGGACCCATCTCGCAAACCGCGAGGACATCCGGTTTCACGGCGCCGATCACCTGGACCAAAGCCGCCCGCTCCTTCTCCGGCTTGGGATAAGCCTGCCGGTACACGCCCTCCACCATGCGGTTGGCGATCGTGTAGTTCTCGACGTTGTACGTCGCGACGGTGAGTGCCTGAGCCCAACCCGCCAGCGCGAGCCAAAGAACCATTCCCGAACGCAATCCCGGACGAAGTGAGATCATTGCGGGTACCTTGTTGGATTTCTTGGGAAGAACCTCAACCCTGCATCGCCCGCTCGCGCTCGACGAGAGTCGGATGCGAATAGTACACCGCGCTGTAGAGCGGATGGGGCGTCAGATTGGACAGGTTCTTTTGGGAGAGTTTGCGGAGCGCACCCGAGAGCGGAGCGGCCCCGCCGACGGCGTCACGGGCAAAGGCGTCAGCCTCGTACTCGTGCTTGCGGGATACCCAGTTGCCGATCGGCGAGAACCAGAACGTCGCCAGACCGCCGAGCAGCCCGAACAGCAGAAACGTCGGGGCCGTCGCTCCCGCCGGCAGGCCAAAGGCCGGATTGAACCACGCAGCCTGCGCCAGCCACGCGATGGCGCCGAAGGCCGCGAACTGGAGCAACGCCATCGTGACCAGCCGCTGCGGGATGTGCCCGCGTCGATAGTGACCGATTTCGTGCGCTAGCACGGCCTCGAGTTCCTCCTGCGAAAGCTGGGTCATCAGGGTGTCGTAGAGGACGATGCGACGGAAACGCCCGAAGCCCGTGAAAAAGGCGTTGGAGTGCGCCGAGCGCTTCGAGCCGTCCATCACCTCGATGGTCTGGGCACGGAAACCCGTGCGGTCGGAGAGTGCCAGCAAGCGCGTCCTCGCCTCCCCCTCGGGCAGCGGCGTGAGTTTGTTGAAAAGCGGGAGGATGAGCTTTGGGTAAAGCACGAGCATCAGCAGCTGAAAGCCGAACATCAGGCCGAAGCCCCAGACCCACCACAGCGAGCCCATGCGGCTGACCAGCGCGAGCAAACCCCAGGCCAGCGGAAAACCGATCGCGAGCCCGAGCAGCGTGGACTTGATCTGGTCGCTGATCCACAGGCCGAGCGTGCTCTGGTTGAAACCATACTTCGCTTCCAAGCGGAACTGCGACCACCACGCGAGCGGCAGGCCGGGGAGTCCGAGCAAGATCATCGTGACGACCAGAAACAGCGCCCCGCTCCACGCCGCTCCCGGCGCCATCGCGTCAAAGCGCGCCCACAGCCACGGCAACAGCCCGCTGAACACCACGACGCCGAGCACGACCGCCTCGTAGATCATCTCGATCGAGCCGAAGCGACTCTTGGCCAGCGTGTAGTCAGCCGCCTTGGCAAAGGTCGCCTCATCCATCACGCCGGTCAGGGCGGCCGGCAGCTTGCCAGCGCGACGCCGCACCTCCGCACGATTGAGGGCTTCGAGCCCGAGTTGGGCAAGCAGCCGGGCGAGCATGAGTCCGATAACCGTCAGGGGCAGCCAATGCATCGCGAAAGCAGAAAGAGGTTTGCCCGCTCGCGCCAGCCCTAACCTGTCGCGCCTGATGCCCTCATCGTTTGCCGGCAGGTCCGTGCCGGGTGCCGCCTGGCAGCACCTCAACATCAAGGCTATCGTGCGCACGCTGCTGGCCGACGCCCGTTGCCCCACTCTTTTCGCGAGCGCAATGCGATGATCCCAAGCGACTGGATTGCGGCTCGCATACGCGTTGGCCTGACGCATCCCAGAACCAATGTGCCCGCGTGATCCGCTCTCAGGTGGAGGCCCGTGTCCCTGCGGACCTCGCCTTTTCTCTTTCTGCCCCACCCCTCCTTCGGATTGTAAATCCCTCTCCTCCAACTACCGGCAAAGATTTATTGAAATCAACCGACTCCGACCCACAGTGAATCCGTGGATTCCGACAAGACCGCCAAACTCACTTTCGAGGCCGCGCTGACCAAGCTTGAAGCCATTGTTGACTCAATGGAACAGGGCGAGGTGGCGCTGGCCGAGCTCCTCGCCAAATACGAGGAAGGCAGCAAGCTGCTCAAGGTCTGCGAAAGCCGCCTGAAGGACGCCGAACTCAAGATCGAAAAACTCAAGAAGACCAAGGATGGCACGGCCCTCGAGCCCTTTGCCTCCACCCGGTCGGAATAATCCCGGCTTCCCTGCACTGATGAGCGCTTCCCCGTCCGATCCATCCCTGTTGTCCCGCATCGCCGGTCCGGCCGATGTCAAGGCCCTGACCCCCGAGCAGCTCCCGCAGCTCGCCGAGGAAATCCGCGCCGAGCTGATCAAGGTCACCTCCCGCAACGGCGGTCACATCGGCCCGAATCTCGGCGTCGTCGAACTCACGATCGCCCTGCACCGCGTCTTCAACACCCCGGAGGACCAGTTCGTCTTCGACGTGGCCCACCAGGGCTACGTGCACAAGCTCCTCACCGGTCGCGGCGGCGAATTCTTCGCCAAGCTGCGCAAGACCGGCGGCGCCTCCGGCTTCCTTTACCGCAGCGAAAGCCCGCATGATTCCTTCGGCGCCGGCCACGCGGGCACCGCACTCTCCGCCGCGCTCGGCATGGCCACGGCCCGCGACCTGCGCAACTCCCCGGAACATGTCGTCGCCGTCTGCGGTGACGCGGCCTTCACCTGCGGCGTCACGCTCGAGGCGCTCAACAACGTGGTCAGCTCGACCAAGCGCCTCATCGTCATCCTCAACGACAACGAGTGGTCCATCGCGAAGAACGTCGGCGCCATCGCCGGTTACCTGAACCGGCTCAGCACCAACCAGACTTACAACAAGCTCCACCACGACGTGGAGGCCTTCTTCAAGAGCTTTCCCACGGGCGTCGAGATGAACCGGGTTTACCACAAGTGGAAACGCGAGACAAAGGACTTCTTCGTCGAGTCCTCCCTGTTCGAGAAATTCGGGCTGCGCTACCTAGGTCCGGTCGACGGCCACAACCTCGACGCCCTGGTCAAGAATCTCGAGTTTGCCAAGCACTGCGACGTGCCCGTGCTGATCCACGTGCAGACCAAGAAAGGCAAGGGGCTCGATGCCGCCGTGGCCTTTCCGGAAAAGTTTCACGGGGCGAGTCCTTACGACCCGGCCACGGGCGAGAACGCCCGCACCATCCCGGGCACGCCGCCCAATTATCAGGACGTCTTTGGCGCCGCCCTCACCCGCTTCGCGCGACAAAACACCAAGGTGCTGGGCATCACCGGCGCGATGCCGGCCGGCACCGGCCTGTCTCTGCTGGCCCGCGAACTGCCCGGGCAGTTTTTCGACGTCGGCATTGCCGAGGAACACGCGGTGCTGTTCGCCGCGGGCCTTGCGACCAAGGATTTCCGTCCGGTCTGCGCCATCTATTCCACCTTCCTCCAACGCGCCTACGACCAGGTCATCCACGATGTCTGCCTGCAGAATCTGCCGGTGACGTTCTGCATGGATCGCGCCGGCCTTTCGGCGAATGACGGTCCAACGCATCACGGCCTGTTCGACATTTCCTACCTCCGTTGCGTGCCGCACGCCACGGTGATGCAGCCCAAGGATGAGGACGAATTGGTGGACATGCTCCACACGAGCCTGCACCTGCCCGGCCCCGGTTTCATTCGGTATCCCCGCGGCGCCGGCACGGGCGCACCCATCAAGGGCGAGCCCACCCTGTTGCCCGTCGGTCAGGCCGAGGTGCTGAAAGTCGGCACCAACATCATCATCTGGGCCATCGGCAGCATGGTACAGGATGCCCTCAAACTCGCCGCCCGGCTCGAGCGCGAGGAGCACGTCTCGGTCGGCGTCGTCAACGCACGCTTCATCAAGCCTCTGGATCGCACCCTGCTGCTCAGCCAGGCCGCCCTGGTGCCGCTGATTGTCACGATGGAGGACCACGTCCTGGCCGGCGGCTTCGGCAGCGCGGTCATCGAGGCCCTGCAGGAAGGCCACTGCGCCACCGCCGTCGAGCGCATCGGCTGGCCCGACACCTTTGTGGAGCACGGCACCACCGTGGAGATTCTTCGCGCCGCCCACGGGCTGGCTCCGGAAGAGATCTTCAGCAAGGTCAGCAACCGCTGGCGCGGCCTGCAGCAGGCCAAACCGGCGGTGGACGTCCGATAGGATCAAGGTTCCTCGGGGAATCTCGTGTGGGAGCGAGCTTGGTCGCGACAGTCGCCGGCGCGCACGGTCCCGCCTGCGCCCGCTGGAGTGAAAACGGGCTGGGTCAGTCTGACGATAAGTCTCGGATAGCCCTGATCCGGCCAACAAAAAGCCGCGTCCTTCTGGAACGCGGCTCGGGGGCGATTGGGTCAACTCCCTATCGCGAACAGGACAGGATCACTTCTTCTCAGCGGGCTTGTTGTCGGCGATCTTGCCGGCACCTTTGCAGTGTTCGCAATTGTTGCCGGCTTTGGCGGCCTCGACGCAGCACTCGTGCGTGCAATGTTCACCCTTGGCTTCCTTCTTGGCACAGCAACCGGCGGGATGAGCGGCGGGAGTTTCCTTCTTTTCATCATTGGCCTGCAAGGCGGTGAAGACAAACCCTGCGAGACCAAGAGCGAGAATCAAACGGAGGCTTTTCATTGGGGGTATGGGAGTTGAATTTGGTGCGGGCGGCGGGAGTCGAACCCGCCTCTCATGCTTGGGAAGCACACATAATACCGATATACTACGCCCGCAAACTAGGCCGGACTAAAGCCACCCGCCCGCTCCTCCGCAAGTACAGAGAAGCCCAAGGTTGAAAGATCACGCGGAAGCGGGTTGGGCCCCGCGGCCAGAGCGACGCCCCTATCAAACTCCCGGCACCAACCGAGCCTTTCGTCCAACCCGGTATGCCAAGAAGGGCCGGTCTCCTGACCGGCCTCAGTCGTTCAGCCGTGCTTCCGCCGGCGGATCGCGAGCGCCAGGTAACCTGCTCCACTGAGCAGCAGGGCCCAGGTGGACGGTTCGGGCACGCCCTGAAAGCCTGAAATCACGACATCGTTGACGCCAAACGAGCTGCCGGCGCCGTAGTTCACCAAGAAGGTGAAGCGACCATCCGTGGTGGCGATGCGCGCGCCATTCGCCGCGTTCGTAAACGTGCCCGTCAGCACACTGCTCGACGCCAGATTGAAGGTCATGGCGTTGTTGATGCCCGTGTCAAAACTCCCGATGACATTCACCGCGAGCACCCCGCCCAGGCCAAGATTGCCGGTGACCGTCAGATGATCATACTGCGAGCCCAGCGTCGTGCCGCCGAGCTCGAAGGCCGCCACGGAGGTGGCGAGCAAAGACAGGTTCCCGTTCATGGTGAGCAAGCCGGTGCTGACATTATCACCCGGGTTGATCGTGCCACTGTTCGCCAGGGCCGAGGCGGTCACGGCTCCGTCCCCGCGCCAAAGCGAACCCGCGCCAAAGGTCAGGGCGCTCGTGGACGTCAGGGAGGTGCCGGTGGACAGACTCAGCATGCCGGTGTTGGTGAAGGAATTCGTCAAAGCAAAGGTGCCCCCGGTGACGTTGATCGTCCCGGTGTTGGTCAAGGGCACGGTCATGGTGGTGGTCGATCCAACCGTGCTCTTGGTGTAAGTGCCGCTGTTCACAAAGGTCGTGCCGCCACCGTAGGCACTGTTCACCTGATAGCCGGACGATGTGTCGTTCCAGATGCCCTGATTGTTGATCGATCCGCTGCTGCCGGAGCGCAGATTGCCGGCGGTCCAATTGACCGTGCCCTGGTTGATGAGGGTGTGGCTCTGGAAATTGTGGTCGGCCGCGCTCGCGATGGTCAGCACGCTGCCGCTGCTGATTGTGGTCGTGTTGGCCGAATTGAAATCCGCCCCCGTCCAGGTCAACGAGCCCGCGAAGGTCTGGTTGCCGGTGACCGTGCCACCGGCGAGGACGAAATTCTGCACATTCACGGTCCCGGAGGCGGTCAATGCCCCGCTGGCCAACTGGACCAATCCCGGGCCCGAACTGGCAATGGTCGAACCATTGCTGAGCGTCCCGCCGACGAGGTCGAGCTGACCGCCGGTGACGCTGACGGTGCCCTGGTTGACAAAAATGCCGGATCCCATCGTGGTCACGCCCGCCGTCTTGTTGTAAACGCCCGTGGCCGCGTTGGTGAAAGTCGTGCCGCCGCCGTACGCTCCATTCACCTGGGCGGATGCGGCGTCATTCCACGTCGCGTTGTTCGTAATCGAGCCGTTGGAACCTGAGCGCAGATTGCCGGCCAGCCAATTGACCGTCCCGTTGTTGACCATGGCGTGCCCCTGGAAGTCGTGATCCGCCGCGCTGGTGATGTCCATGGTACCGGTCGCGCCGATGGTGGCCGTGCCCGCGGTGTTGAAGTTACTGCCGACCCAGTTGGTGGTCCCCAGAAACGTCATATTGCCCGACACCTGACCGCCCGTGAGCAGGAAGTTCGTGGCGGTGAAGACGCCCGTGCCGTTGCCCGTCAACACGCCACCGGTGAGCTGCGCGACACCCGAGCCCGAGCTGCCGATGCTGGAACCATCATAGAAGGTGCCGCCGGTCGCCAGGTTCAGCGTGCCACCCGTCACGTTGACCGCACCGGAATTGCTGAAGGGCACATTGAAAGTGGTTGTGCCGGCAGACTTGGTGTAGGTACCGCCAACCGCGTTGATAAAGGTGGCTCCGCCACCGTAGGCCGCATTGACCTGGCTGGTCGTGGTGTCGTTCCAATTGCCGCTGTTGGTGATGGTACCCGCGGAACCGGAACGAAGGTTGCCCCCGCTCCAGTTGACGGTGCCGTTGTTGACGATGGCATGGCCCTGGAAGTCATGGTCGGCGGCCCCGATGATGTTGAGAGTCGTGCCCCCGGCGAGCGTCGTGGTGTTGGCGCTGTTCCACGTGCCATCCTGCCAGTTCAACAGGCTGCCGGTGAAGGTCTGATCGCCGGTAAGGTTGCCGCCGTTGAAGAGAAAATTCGTGGCCGTGATGTTGCCGGTCATGGCCAGCGTGCCACCCAGCAACTGCAGCACGCCGCTGCCCGAACTCGACAACACGGCGCCATTGGTGAACGTGCCGCCCGCATTGAGGTTCAGCGTGCCCCCAGTGACATTCACAGTGCCGGCATTGGTGAGCCCGATGTTGAAATTCGTGACCCCGGCGGTCTTGGTATAGGTGCCCCCGGCTGCGTTGGTGAAGCTGGCCCCTCCGCCGTAGGCACCGTTGATCTGGGCGGTGGTGGCATCGTTCCAGCTCGCATTGTTGGTGATGGCGCCCGCCGAGCCGCTCCGCAGATTGCCCGCGTTCCAGGCGACGGTGCCGTTGTTCACGATGGTGTGCGCCTGGAAATCGTGATCGGCACCACTGAGAATCGTGAGCGTGGTGCCAGCGGCCAACGTGGTGGTGTTGGCACTGTTCCAAGTGCCGTCCTGCCAGACCAGCGTGCTTGCCGTAAAGGTCTGGTCGCCGGTAAGGTTGCCGCCGTTGAAGAGAAAATTCGTGGCCGTGATGTTGCCGGTCATCGTTAACGTACCGCCCAGCAACTGGAACACGCCGCTGCCGGAACTCGACAAGACGGAACCGTTTGTGAAGGCACCGCCCGCATTGAGATTCAGGCTGCCGCCGGTCACCGTGACGGTGCCGGCGTTGTTCAGCCCGATATTGAAAGTGGTGACCCCCGCGGACTTGGTATAGACGCCGGTGGCGGCGTTGATGAATCTGGCACCACCGCCAAACGCGCCGTTGAGCTGGGCTGTGGCCGTATCGTTCCAGATCGCGTTGTTCGTGATGCTGCCGGCCCCGCCGCTGCGCAGATTGCCCGCGCTCCAATTGGCGGTGCCATTGATCGTCACCAGCTTGCCGTTGAAATCATGGTCGGCTGTGGTCTGGATATTGAGGGTGTCCAGCCCGGTCACGGTCGTGACCCCGGTGGGAACAATCGTTCCCGTGAGGATATCCCCGCCACTCCACGTGTAGACCACTTGCGCGCCGAGCCGGCACGCCAGCACACAAAGCAGGACCACAAGCCCGACTCCAACTTTCCGGTGGGTCGTCTGCGTGGGTGGGCGATGGCTCCTGCTCATGGGGCTCAATGAAGGCTCGTACCCCATGGGAGTCGACTGTATTTAGGCCAGTCATGTCGCTCGAGGAACACCGTCCCAGCCGTTCGCATGGTTGCGCTGTTCCCTGGGAGCAGAACCCGCGTTGCCAAGCGGACTGATCTCAATGGTTCCGCGGTCGGCGATCCTCAACAAGCCCCGATCCGGCTGAAATCCCCGGCCCTTGGGGTACATCCCACCGAACGGCTCAGGTGTAACTCCGCCGCCCTTCCAGAGCACTTTTGAGCGTCACGGCATCGGCGTAGAGCACCCCGCCGCCACTCGGCAGGCCAAAACCGATGCGCGACACTGAGACGCCCGCCTGCGGCAGCCGTTCGGTCAGATAATGGCAGGTGGCCTCGCCTTCCACGTCGTTCGAGAGGGCCAGAATCAGTTCGGTTACCCCGCCGGATTCCATGCGCTGCAAGAGGGACGCCAGATTGAGGTCTTCGGGCGCAACGCCCCGGATGGGTGACAGCTTGCCGTGCAGCACATGGTAGCGTCCGCGATAGGCGCCCGAGCGCTCGATCGCGGCGAGATCCTGCACGTTCTCCACCACGCACACCTGGCCCGCCGTCCGCCTTTCGTCGGCGCAGATCGGGCATTCGTCCTCCTCGGACAAGTTGCCGCAGACCCCACAGCGTCGGACATTCTTCGCCGCCGCCTCGAGCGCGGTCACCAGCTCCGGCAGGCGCGCCGGCTTCTCCACCAGCAGATGCAGGGCGATGCGTTCCGCCGAGCGATACCCCACTCCGGGCAGCTGCTTCAGCAGCTTCTGCAATTGTTCAAGGGCGGGAGTCATGGGTTCTGCGATGAATGGGTTTCGCTCTTCGACCTCGGCATTCAGCTTTGACCGGGTGCCAGCCCAGCCAAAACTGATCAGCCAAGATCAGAACGTTTAGAACATTCCGGGCATCTGGAAACCGGCGGAGATGCGCTGCATCTCCGCGTCGTTGAGTTCCTTCGCCTTGGTCGCCGCCTCGCGCACGGCGTTGAGGATGGTTTCCTCGACCAGCTTGGCGTCCTCCCTGAGAAACTCGGGATCGAGCTTCAGCGCGAGAAACTTGCCCGCACCGGTGATCTTGATCTGCACGGCGCCGCCGCCGCTGGAGAAATCGAGTTCGCGCGTCTCGAGGGATTTCTGCATCTCCTCGATCTTGGTCTGCATCTTCTTCGCTTGTTTGAGTAGTGTGCCTACGCCGGCCATGGGTTGAAGGGGTTGAGTTGGGAAAAACCAGCGAACCACTAATCCTTACTAATGAAACACAAATTTTCGGACACGGTCCGGGCCTCCCCACCCGCGAGCGCCGCGGCCTACAGAGACGGAGAGTTGGCCAGGATCTGACCAAATCCAGCCCGATAGTCGGGATAGCTTGGTTGCCAGCCCAGCACCCGCTGGATCTTGGCGCTGGTGATGATGCGATCCGGCATCGGCGCTCCGGCCCGCCGGCTTGTCGTGCTGCCATCGAAGGCCGGAGCCGGGATCTTGAGTTGCTCCGCCAACCAGCAGACGACTTCGACCCGATGCGCGGGAGCCAGGTCCGCGAGATTGAAAATATCGCTCCCCATCTCCGCCGGAGCCCGCAGGCAGGCCAGAATCGCGGACACAATATCGTCGCGGTGCACGAGATTGAGGCGGTGCGCCCCGGAGCCATTCAAGGTCGAGGCACCGGCCCGGAGCTGGTCCAACAGGTGGTGACGGCCCGGACCGTAGATGCCGGCCAGCCGCAACACAAAGGTTCGGGCGCATACCGTCCGCGGCGCTCGGGTCAGCAGGAGCTCGGATTCCCGAATGATCGCCCCGTTCGGCGTCGATCCCGGGGCATCCGCCGATTCGTCCACCACCACTCCCCCGCCCTGTGGGTAAACGGAGGTGCTGCTGGTGTAGACCATCGTGCCCACCGGCACCGGGCTCTTCGCGGCCCAGGCGAGAATTGATTTCATACCGTCCACGTAAGACTGGCGGTATTGATCCGGTCCGCCGGAACTGACGGTGTTCACCACAAAATCCGGCGCTCCCGCCAGCTGGCCATGCCAAGCTGTCGAGCCGAGGTCCGCCTCCACCACCTTGGACAATCCAGCCGCACGCAACGCGGCGGCCTTTTCCGGATTCCGCGTGAGCGCCTCGACCCGCGCGCCCGCCGCCAACGCAGCCCGCGCCACCGCCGTGCCGACGTAGCCGCAGCCGAAAATCACGAGACGCTTGCCGAAAAGGGAGGACATTCTTAGCACCACTAATCTTCACTAATACCCCACTAATCCAGAGAGAAGTGCCTAGACCGACTCCCTGCGTTGGTCAGTTTGGTGATGCTCGGCGCATTATACGCGGGAATATTCAGTCCTGTCAGAATTGGAAAATTAGTGTCCCTTTAGTGGAGATTAGTGGTTAATCATCCTCCCATGCCCACCGTGCTCGTTCCGCTTGCCGAAGGATTTGAGGAAATCGAGGCCTTTGCGCCCGTCGATCTGTTGCGCCGTGCCGGCGTTGAGGTCACCACCGCCGCCTTGGCCGACGGGATTCATGTCACCGGACGCAGCGGTATCACCGCGCACGCCGACACCCCTTTGGCGGCTGTCTTGGAACGCGACTATGACCTCATTTTCTTGCCCGGCGGCGCCGGGGTGAAACACCTGCGAGCGGACCCACGGGTCCGTGAACTGCTCTTGAAGCAACACGCCGCGGGTCGCTGGCTCGCGGCGATCTGCGCCGCCCCGGTGGTCCTTTTTGACTGCGGGCTCCTGACCGCACGCCGCTACACCGCCCATTTCTCGGTCGCCGGGGAGCTTCCCGACATCCTGGCCGACGAGCGTATCGTCACTGACGACAAGATCACCACCTCCCGGGGAGCCGGCACCGCCATCGATTTTGGCCTGCATTTGGCAGGTCTGCTTACAGATCCGGCCAAATCGGCCGATATTAGCAAAGCCATTTGCTTCTAAGGCTTTGCGCGAAATCGGCATTGCTACCTCCTGAGGCATGCTGTTGGATTTTTCCGGCCGCCAACGGCCCCCGTTTGGACAACCCCCGCCCAGCTAGAATCAGGGTCACCTTCTGTAGCTTGGAAGTGACGCGGCGAAGCCGTCCGGAGATCGACTCCCCATGTGCGGCATAGCCGGCATCTTTTCGCCCACCCTCCCTCCGGCTGACCGCGAGGCAGCCGTGGCGCGCATGGTCCAACACCAGGCGCATCGCGGGCCCGATGACCGCGGCTATTACTCGCGGGGCGAACTCACGATGGGCATGTGCCGGCTGGCGATCTTCGATCCGGCCAACGGACACCAACCGATGTCCACGCCGGACGGTCGTTTCACGATCGTGTTCAACGGGGCGATCTACAATCACCGGGAATTGCGCGCCGGTCTGGAAGCGAAGGGTTGGTCCTTCCGCACCCAATGTGACACCGAGGTGCTGCTCGCGGCCTTCGCGCACCATGGACCGGATTGTCTGCCGCGCCTCCGCGGCATGTTTGCCTTTGCAATCTGGGACGAACGCGAACGCACCTTCTTCGCCGCCCGCGATCCGCTAGGCATCAAGCCGCTCTATTACGCACGGCAGCCCGGGGCCGGACTGATCTTTGGTTCTGAACTGAGCGCGTTGCTGGTCAGCGGATACTTATCCCGCGAGATCGACCCCGCGTCGGCCGGCGAATACCTGGCGTGGTTCAGCGTCCCCGCGCCGCGCACGATCTATCAGGGCATCGCCAACCTGCCGGCCGGTCACTGCCTCGCGATCGACGCGCACGGCACGCTGCGCACGCGCGCCTGCTGGAAAATGCCGGCCCCTGCCCAGCCAGGCCGCGTCGCGGGCAATTATCAGGAATTCATCCACGGTCTGCGCCATCAGCTCGAAGACACGATCCGCGCGCATCGCGTCGCCGACGTTCCGGTCGGGGCCTTTCTTTCAGGTGGCATGGATTCCACCGCCGTCGTGGCCCTCATGGCCCGCGCCGGTGGCGCCCGGCTCAAGACCTTCTCGCTCGTCTTCGGCGAGGCCGGCTACTCCGAGCAGGCTTCCGCCCGCCTCGCGGCGCAGGCCTGCGATACGGATCACACCGAGGATCTCCTGACCGGCGCCCGCGTGGCCGCCGACCTTCCTCAGATTCTGGCGAGCTTCGATCAACCCACGGGCGATGGCATCAACACCTACTACGCCAGCCAAATGGCCCGGGCAGGTGGCGTGACGGTCGCCTTGTCGGGCCTCGGTGGCGACGAGCTGTTCGGCGGCTATCCGTCCTTCCGCGATCTGCCGCGCCTGCAGCGCTTCCTGCCCTTCTGGCGGAAACTCCCGGCCGGCGTCCGCCACTCCTTGGTGACGCGACTTCAGGGCAGCAGCAACACCCGGGCGCGCAAGTTGGCGGACTTTCTGTCGCAGGCACGCGACCTGCACGAGCTCGCGGCGCTGCAACGCCGGGTCCTGCCGGAAGGCCAGCGTCTCGCCTTGCTCGCCCCCGAGGCGCGCCGCCAGGCGGAACGACTCGGCCCGACTCACCCGATGCTCGATGACTTCGCGTCAGAACTCGCCGGGGCCGATCCGTTCCAGATCATCAGCGGCTGGGAACTCCGCACCTACATGACCGACACCCTGCTGCGCGACAGCGACGTGTTCAGCATGGCGCACTCCCTGGAATTGCGCGTGCCATTTGTCGATCGCGTCCTGCTCGAGTGGCTTTGGCCCCAGGCTGCATGGTTCAAATACGACCCGCGCCGGACCAAGGCCGCGCTGGCCGACGCCACCGCCGACCTCGTGCCCGCGGCCTTGCGCAACCGGCCCAAACAGGGCTTTGCCCTGCCGTTCGCTAAGTGGATGCTCGCAGACTTGCGTCCGTTCCTGGAGGAAACCTTCTCCCCAGGCTCACTCGCGGCCTGCCCCTGGTTGGACGCGACCGAAGTCGCCAATCTCTGGCACCGCTACACGACCCAGTCGGATCCGCGCGCGTGGTCCCGCGTGTGGACCGTCGCCATGCTGGTGGCCTTTGCGAATCGGAGGCAGGCATGACGTCCTGCCTCGCAATCCCGATGCGCTCCAACCTCTCATGAAGTCGCTGCTCGTTTCACCCGAGTTGTTTCTCAACAATGGCGGCATTGCCCGAATCCTGCGCCTCTACCTGAAATCCCTCTGTGAGAACGCCGGTGCCGGCGGCCGGGTGGATTCGGTCGTCCTCAATGACCGACCCGGAGCGGAGCCGCGGCTCGGTCGCTACAGCGATCCCCATCTCGGCGAACACATCGCCTGCGATCGCCGCAAGCTGACCTTCATCCGGCAAACCCTGCGGCTTGCCCGCAAGGCGGACTGGCTGGTCTGCGGTCACCTGCATCACCTCCCGATCGCCTGGCTGGCCCGCCGCCTCAATCCCCGGTTGAAATACGCCCTCGTGGCCCATGGCATCGAGGTGTGGCGCCCCTATTCCGCCGTGGAGCGGCTCGCCCTGCGCGATGCCCATCGCGTCCTTTGCGTCAGCGACTACACCCGCCGGCAGATCCTCCGCTTTTGTCACGATCTGCGTCCCGAGCGACTCGTGGTTGTCCCCAACACCCTCGATCCCACGTTCGATTCTGACGAAGACACCCGCGCCACCGCCCAACCGTTTGCCCTGCCCCGGATCTTGAGCGTGGGCCGCCTCGCCGCCACCGACAGCTACAAAGGATACGACACGCTGATCGAGGCCTTGCCCGCGATCCGCCACGAACATCCGGCGGTCCGTCTGCGGATCGTCGGTCAGGGCGATGACCAACCGCGGTTGGTCGCGCTGGCCGCCCAACTGGGCGTGACGGGCCTGATCGACTTTCTCGGCTCAATCAACGACGAGGCGCTGCGCGCCGAGTACGCCGCCTGCGATCTCTTCGCCCTGCCCAGCCGCCGGGAAGGTTTCGGGCTGGTTTATCTGGAAGCCATGAGCCACGGCAAACCCTGCATCGGCGCCCGCGCCGGCGGCGTGCCCGAAGTGATCAACGAGGAAGTCGGCCAGCTGGTGGAATACGGGAATATCCCCGAGCTGGCGGCAGCCGTTATGGAACTGATGCGCCGGCCCCGCGATTCGGAGATTGTGCGCCAGCACGCCGCCTCGTTTGCTTTCCCCGTCTTCTCGCAGCGCCTGCACGCCGCCCTCACCTGAAATGGTCCCGCCCAACACCCCCGAGCTGATCCTCGAAGCCGGCCGCTCCAGCCGGCACTACTGGGGCGACCTGTGGCGCTACCGCGAACTCCTCGGTTTTCTCGCATGGCGCGACATCAAGGTGCGCTACAAGCAGACCGTGCTGGGTGTGCTCTGGGCCCTGATCCAGCCGGCCGTCACGCTCGCGGTCTTCAGCTTCATCTTCGGCAAACTCGCCGGCATGCCTTCGGGTAGCGTGCCCTATCCGCTCATGGTCCTCGCCGGACTTTTGCCCTGGCAGCTGTTTTCCGCCGCGTTCTCCAACGCCAGTGGCAGCCTCGTGTCCAACACGCACCTGATTTCCAAGGTCTATTTCCCGCGGCTCATCGTGCCGTTGTCGTCAGTGGCCGTGGCCCTGATCGACTTCTGCATCGTACTGGTGCTGCTCGCCGCCCTCTGCATCTGGTGGCAGTTCGTTCCGGACTGGCGCATCATATTCCTCCCGCTGTTCGTCGTCCTGACCTTGGTGACCGCGATCGGCACGGGGCTATGGCTGACTGCGCTCACGGTAAAGTACCGCGACTTCCGATTTGTTGTTCCGTTCCTGTTGCAGGTCGGTCTGTTTTTGTCCCCGGTCGGCTTCAGCACCACGAACCTCCCCACCTGGCGGCAGCTCTACTCGCTCAACCCGATGGTCGGCGCGATCGACGGCTTCCGGTGGTGCGTCCTCCGCGGCGAGCCCGCCCTCGACCCACTGAACCTCGGCATATCCGTGGTCATGTCCGCGCTGCTGCTGTTCACCGGCCTCTGGTACTTCCGCCGCATGGAGCGCGGCTTCGCGGACATCATCTGAACCATGCCCCCGCCCGTCATCTCCGTCGAAGGCCTCGGCAAGCGGTACACGCTGTCGCACCAGAAGCGTCAGGACACGCTGCGTGACTCCCTCACGCAGGGCGTGCGCGCCCTGTTCGCGGGCATTCGCGGAGGGGCCCGTGATGACAAGGAGGATTTCTGGGCGCTGCGCGACGTCTCCTTCGAGATCAACCAGGGCGATGTCGTCGGCATCATCGGGCGCAATGGCGCCGGCAAGTCCACGCTGCTGAAGATCCTCTCCCGCATCACGGAGCCCACCACCGGCCGGGCCGTCATCCGCGGCCGCGTCGCCAGTCTGCTGGAGGTTGGCACCGGTTTCCATCCCGAGCTGTCCGGCCGCGAGAACATTTTCCTCAACGGCGCGATCCTTGGCATGTCGCGCGAGGAAATCGCCCGCAAGTTCGACGAGATCGTCGCTTTCGCCGAGGTCGAGCGCTTCCTCGACACCCAGGTGAAACACTATTCCAGCGGCATGTACGTGCGCCTCGCCTTCGCCGTCGCCGCCCACCTCGAACCCGAAATCCTCATCGTCGACGAAGTCCTCGCCGTGGGCGATGCGCAGTTCCAGAAGAAATGCCTCGGCAAGATGAACGACGTCGCCCGCAACTCCGGACGCACAGTGCTCTTCGTGAGTCACAACACCGCTGCGCTCCAAGCGATTTGCCGGCGTGGTCTATGGTTGAACAACGGGCACGTCATGCAATCAGGCAATATTGGCGAGTGCCTGTCCGGCTATCTGGCGTCGGGCAGCGAAGCCTCAACCTACGTGGCGACAAACCCGGCCAAGCCCCACATCACTTCCGTCTCGCTGGATCGATCAGCGCTGACCCAAGGCCGGTTCCGGGTCAGTGTCGGATTCAAATCTCCCACCTCGATGGGCCGGCCGGTGGTCGGTGTCACCATATTCAGCAAGCTGGGGCAGCCGCTGGCGGGTTCCAATGGCCGCATGTTGGGAGAACAATGGACACCTCCCGAACTCAGCCAAGGCGTTGTGACCGCCGAAATCGACCTGCTGCCGCTGCACAGCGACACGTACCGGGTTTCGGTCTACCTGGGGGATGCAACCCAAGATTACGATCAAAAGCTCGACGCCGTGGAGTTTGATTACATCTCTCCGCATTTCTACCCCCAATGCCCGCCGCTCCACATCATCGGGCAGGTTGACCTGGCTTGGAAGTGGTCCATTGCGACAAGCGCCCCACCGACGAAATGAGTCCGTCAGATACTCCCGGTCGGACACGTCGGCAGCCAGCAATCAGCAACGACCGGCAGAACTCCATCGGAGCGCTTCGTCTCATTCTAGCGGTATTGGTAGTTTATACTCATGCGTGCTATCTGGGAGGATTTGGACCGGAGCTCCTGCTGGTTTGGAGCCACAACACCATCACCGCCGGTACTGTGGCAGTACAGGGCTTCTTTGTCATCAGCGGGTGGCTCGTATGCCGCAGTTGGAGAAATAACCCTTCCCTCGGCCCATTCCTCTGGAACCGGTTTCTTCGGCTCGCTCCCGCCTTCTGGATCTGTCTTGTGATCACGGCATTCGTCTTCACCCCCATGCTGTGGAGTCACCACGACCGAGGACTGGTTTCCTTTTTCAGCCTGAGTCCCTCTCCCGCCGGCTACGTGTGGCACAATCTGGTGTTGCCGCGCTCACAGTTAACCGTCGGCCCGTTTCCCTCCGGCGGTCTGCAACCAGGAGACTGGAACGGATCATTGTGGACGCTCTCGTACGAAGGCGCCTGTTATCTGATGGTCGCGGCGCTTGGCCTTTTGGGCCTGGTCACGCGCTGGCGCGGACTCGGAACGACGCTCATTATTACCCTGCTTACCCTGCATATCGTCGCGGCGTTCTTGCCAGCCGATCTCGCACCCCGGACGCTCCTCCGGCTCTATGACACCCCTGGCAAGCTGCTCACCTTGCATTTTCTGGCGGGGGCGGCCTGGGCCGCATGGCCCGAATCCTCGAGCGGCTTACTGTGGTCGCCGTGGGTCGCCATCGCGCTGATGATGACCTTGGCAATGAGCTGGCACTTCCCGGTCCATCCCTGGCTCTCACCGATCCTTTTTCCTCTCGCCTTGCTCGGCCTCGCGCGCCGGCCTGAGTTGGCCGATTTCGAACAAAGAGTCGGGGGAGACTACAGTTACGGCGTGTACCTTTATGGATACCCGGTGCAGCAGATCCTCGCTGAATTTCAGGTACATCGCCTCGGGCTGTTCGCCTATTTCGCAATCAGCCTTTTGCTTGCTTTCGGATGTGCGCTCGTGAGCTGGCGATTAGTCGAGAAGCCAGCCCTCCTTTGGAAAACCGCCAAATGGATCGCCCGGCCCGTCGCCGCATGAATCCCCGGCAGCACGCCAGAGTGCAGCCCAAGGCTGTGCCAGCAGATGGCGGGCCGTAAAATCCCTGCGGATCCAGACGTGATTATTTCTGTCATCATCCCCGCGCACAACCCGAACCCCCAACGGTTGCAGCGCACCCTGTTCGCTTTGCGACAGCAGACCCTGCCCGCCGCGCAGTCGGAGTGCCTGCTCATCGACAATGCTTCGAGTCCACCGCTCCAGTCCGACGCCTGGGCAGCGTTTGCCCCGGAGAATTTCCGAGTCATCCGAGAAGCCGAGCCCGGTCTCAGTCACGCGCGTCGCCGTGGTTTCGCGGAGGCTAAGGCAGAAATCGCCGTATTGGTTGATGATGACAACGAACTTGCCCCCGACTATTTGATGAAGGTCAGGGATCTGTTCTCCAGCCACCCCAAGGTCGGTGTTTTGGGTGGCAAATCCAGGCCGGAATTTGAGGTGGCACCACCCAATTGGACCGTCGAATTCCATCCCTTGCTGGCCTTGCGCGATCTGGGCAACGAGCCCCTGATATCCGCGGGACTCAGGCCATCCGGGGGAGAAAGGAATGAGTACCCGGTCTTCGCACCCATCGGCGCAGGTATGGCGATCCGTCGTTCTGCCTGGAGCGAGTGGATGAACGGAGCTACCAGCATCAGGCTCAGTGATCGCAAGGGCATGGAACTCACTTCGGCTGGTGACAATGACATCGTCCTTTGCGCCATGCGCGCCGGTTGGGAGGCAGCCTACTTCCCAAGTCTTTGTTTGCAGCACCTGATACCCCCCACCCGCTTGGAGCCAGGCTACCTGGCCCGCCTCAATCGGGGTATCCAAAAATCCTGGATGCAGGTCCTGACCCTTCACGACGCGAATCCGTGGCCGCCGCTCACTCGAGCGTCATCGCTGATCCGGCAATTCAAGGCGTGGTTTTCCTATCGGGCGTGGCGCTCCCCCGCCGCCCATATACGCTGGCAGGGGGCCTGCGGCCATTTCGAGGGCCGCATCCCTTCATGAACAGCTCCTCGGTCAATTACCGGCAACTGATCCTGATTCCTTTGGCCTGCCTGGCCCTGAGCGTGCTGTTTTTCTCACCCCGCTTGTGGCTGATGAAGGAGTATGTCCAAGGTTCTTTCCAGTGGGATCGTGCCCATACCTATCTCCGGCAATGCGAACAGCCCCTGCGCCGCGACATCGAACCGGCCATGTTCTGGAGAGTGCTGCCTCCGCTGGTGGCGAACGCCCTTCACCTGCCGGGCAAGACTCCGCTTGCCCTGCCGTGGCTCGGCCTGCTCGCCGCAACAATCTATGTCACCGTTTTGCTGCGTCGCCGGCTCAACGACCCTTGGTTTCTGTGGGGCGGCACCCTGCTTTTCACCACCACGTCAGCCGTCCTGGTGCCGGTCGGGTGGCTCGGCATGAACGACGCCTGGGTGTGGCTCGGCTTGCTGGCCGTGGCGTTCGGACGGGCCCGGTGGGCCCTGCCGGTCGCCTGCCTGCTCTGTCCCTGGATCGACGAACGGTTCATCATCGGATTCCCGCTGGCATGGCTGGTGTCCCGCTTGGAACACCCGAGACTGCTGGAATTTCGCGCCATCCTCCAGGGTCTGTGGCTGCTGCCCTACGCGGGTGTCCGCCTGCTTGTCGGCTGGCACGATGCCGCGACCACGGCTACCACCGAAACATTTCTGCATTTGCAACTGACGCAAAGCGTCCAGCTCTTGCCGCTGCTACCACTGGGCTGGTGGATGGGGCTGCGTGCGGCCTGGGTTGCCACCGCCTATGCGCTCTGGGCATTTCCACTCCGTCGCGCCGTGCCAACCGCAGCCTGTTTGCTGGGAACACTCGGGGTATCCTTCTTGCTGGCTTCCGACCTGAGCCGGTCCGTTGCGATTATCACTCCCTTGGTGTTGGCCGGCTGTTTCAAAATGGCACGTCTTCACCCCACGAACGCTCCAAAGATGATGGCAATTCTCGGCATCGCCAACCTCCTCATCCCGGCCGCTCACGTGACCTACGTGCATATTGACCCGATCAACCCGCTGCCGATCGAGCTGTTCCGCCTGCTGCGCTGAGACCCGCCCATGAAATCACTGCTCAGCCCCCTGATCAGAGCGGCCAAAGGTCTTGTCCCGGGTCACGTCAAGCACCGGATGCGACAATTCCGCTGGCCCCTCGCCTCGGTGGGTACGCTGCCCGGCTCTTCCCGCTGGTTCGGTCCTGCCCGCCGCTGGGTGAAGGCCACTGACTACTTCAGGTGGAACGCCGGGAGCATCCGTGAAGTACTGCCGGCCCAGAAAATGCCCGCTCCGGTTTTCCGGCCATGCGGCCCGATTCCGGCCCGCTTCTTCCAGCGGTTTCAACCGGACATTCCCCGTGGATATATCCTTCAATTGCCGGAGGCCCGATTGATCGGACCGGACGGCTGGATTATCGGCGCCCGGGACTCGTACCTGACGGACGCCTCGTACTGGGCCTATCCCGACGCTCAAATGGACCTGCAGGATCACTACATGCTGATCCCCCAACTCCGGCGTCCGGCAAAGAGGCTGGCCGGCAGGACATTCTCCCTCGCCAGTGATTTTGCCATCGGTGGCTTCGGTCATTTCCTGCATGATTCCTTGACCCGCCTCTTGCTCGTGGAGAAAGCCGGCATCGATCTGCGTGAATATGACTGGATCTATTGGCCTCATCTCGACAGCCCCCTGGTCAAGGCGCTGGTACGAGCGGCCAACCTGCCTGCAGAAAAGGTGCTGAATTGCGATCGCACCCACGATCTCGTCTGCGAGTCCCTTACGGCGACAAGTTTCCCGGGGCGACCGGGCCAGATCGCACCGGTTTACGCCGATTTCCTGCGTCGCCGCTTTGCCCCGGCTCCAACCGGAGCGAAGCGAAAACTCTACCTGAGCCGCCGCGGCTTTCGGAGAAACTTCCGAAACGCCAAGGCGATCGAGGCAGTGCTCCACAAACTGGGGTACGAAGAGTGCCTCGCCCATGAGGACAATGCCGTGTTCGCAAAATGCGCTGATGCCAGCCATGTCGTGGCCATCGAGGGCGCCAGTTTCTTCAATGCGTTTGCCTGCCCCAAGGGCACCAAAGTCCTCCTCATCCTGCCGGATGCCGGCCCGACGATGCCCTACACCCTCACGCTCGGCCTCTCCGCCGGATTCGAGATGTTTCTCCTGGCAGCGCAAAGTCTCGATCAGCCGCGGGTTGATCCAGGCATCGCTGACATCCACCTCGATCCGGCGGAACTCGCCGGTGTCCTGACCCAAATGGAAGCCTGATGAATGCACCGATTCTCAGCGTCATCATACCCGGATACAACCGTTTGGAACCGTTGAAGTTCACCCTGCGCAGTGCAATCCAAGCCGGGGCGAAACTCTCTAAGCCTATCGAAATCATTCTGGTGGACGATGGCTCCGAGCCGCCCCTGGCCCGGCAGTTGGGTGACTTCGTTCCCGCAGACGTCTTGAGACACCTCAGACAGCCAAACCAAGGATCAATCATCGCACGACAGACCGGACTGCACGCGGCCAAAGGATCCTACATCCTGTTTCTCGATTCCGACGACCTGATCCACCCAGACAAGCTGAAGCTTCATTTGGACGTTCTTGAGACCAACGGAGCCGACGTGACTTACGACGATATGGCGACGGCCACCCTCGGCGAGGACTATGGCACCACCTACACTCCCGGCAACCCACTGGCCGTGGTGAACGACTCGGCAACTCTCTTCCTGTGCGTGCAACCGGCCCCACATGGACCTATCTACCGCCGGGAGTATCTCACCAAGGCGCTCGCCGCCCCCTTGGTCCCGGTTTCTCGGCGGATGGACCCGGCGGGCGATGTCTGGCTCTACTACAATTTGCTATTGCATCCGGCGCGGGTTGAAAAAGTCAGTGCCCCGCTCACCGCCGCCGGTCCTCATACCGACAGTCGTTACAGCCAGCATTGGGAAAAGCTTGGGGCCGCCGCCTTGCTCATCGCCGAGGAGTTTGCCGCTCGCTGCCCTGAACGGCCAGAGAACCTCGCGGTTCGTCGCCTGGTTGCCGAGACCGCTTTCCGCAGCTGGCGCCGTCTGCCCCGCGATTACCACCAGGGATACAGCAACCGGTTGCTGGCTGTCTGGCGCGGCTTGCCCCATGGTTCGCATGCCGCCCTGGGCGGTCGCCTGTTTCAAGCCTTGGCCATGATCGTCGGCGCGTCGACGGCCGGGCGAATGCTACGGCGACTCAACCACGACTACGCTTCTTGTCGGACCTTGAATGACGAGGAACTCGCGAATCTCCTCCAGATACCTCCCAGCACGCCATGAAAACAAGTGCCCGTCAGTCCGGGATCGGAGCCCTGGCCCTGCGATATTTCTATACGCCGCTTAACCGGGCTCGAGACTCAATCCGTCAGGGCGGTCCGTGGCAGCAGCGTTGGACCGAACAAGGCCGGATCAAGATGCAGACCGCGGCCTTTAATCTGCCGCTCCTGCCTGCGGCTGTCGGTCAACCTCTCGAAGTCCACCTGCTGACCGGACGCCAATTCTGGTATCAAACCGCGTTCTGTCTCTGGACCTTTGCCCGGCACGCCGGAGTTTCCCTGACCCCGGTGATCTACGACGACGGCACGCTGACCCCCGAATGCCAAGCACCCCTCAAACGGATTTTCCCCGACATGCGCATCATCGGAAGCGCCGAGATTGTTGCCCGCCTGGATGAGTTTCTCCCCGCTGCCCGTTACGGTTCGCTCCGGGAGCGGTGGCTGAATTACCCGAACATCCGGAAGCTCATCGACCCTCATCTTGCATCCAAAGGCTGGAAACTGGTCCTTGATTCAGACCTGCTTTTCTTCCGAAGCCCGGATTTCTTGGTGCGGTGGCTCAGGTCTCCTGATCGTCCGCTGCATGCGGTCGATTGCGAAACGTCCTATGGTTATTCGCGACACCTGATGAATGAACTCGCTGGCGCGCCGGTGGCCGACCTCGTCAACGTTGGACTCATCGGGCTCAATAGCGGGGAGATTGACTGGCAGAAACTGGAACACTGGTGCGGCACGTTGATAGCCCGCGAGCGAACGAGCTACTACCTGGAACAGGCCCTGAGCGCCATGCTGGTGGCCGGCTCTGACTGTGCGATCGCGCCGCCCGGCGACTACGTGACGCTGCCCGTCAAGCCCGAGGCCCGGGAATGCCAGGCCGTGATGCACCACTATGTCGCCCATTCCAAGCGTTGGTATTTCCAACACAACTGGGCCCGGGCCCTTACAGACTCCGCATGATGCCAAGGCGGGATGGCTGGATCGACTGCCTGCGTGCGCTCAGCGCCCTCGCCGTCGTTTTCTATCATTTCAATGTCCTGCCGATTCAGTTTCCGGCCGAACCCAGTGCGATTGCATGGCACCAGATCTGTACCTACGGGTATCTCGGAGTGAGCGTATTTTTCGTCCTGAGTGGATACTGTCTGGCGCCGGGCTGGGCACGAAGCACCCATTTCGGGGAATTCATGACCCGTCGGACCTGGCGGATTCTGCCCCCCTATTGGTGCAGCCTGCTGCTCGTCGTGGCGCTGGCGGTGGCATTCAAATTGGTGACTGGAGTGAATGATATCGCCGCCCTTCCCCGCACGCCCATGGACATCGCCTCGACGATCCTGCTGCTTACGAATCCACTCAGCTCGATTCCCACGGTAAACTGGGTGTATTGGTCGCTCACTTTCCTGCTCGTCGCGTATCTGCTCCTGGGAATGACTCTCCTGGCCCCGCGAAGAGTCCGTGTCCACACGCTGGCCGGCTTGCACGTGCTGCTCTGCGTGGTCGACGTGATCTTCCACCCGGCACCGGTCGGCCCCCTGTTTTTCATCCGGTACTGGCCGGTATTTGGCATGGGACTGGCGCTCGCTCTCATACCGCAAAACAAGGGTATTGGCGCCATCATGGCAGCTGTCTCGGTGCTGCATGCACTCTGGACATTTGCGAGCTGGACCAATGAAATTCCTTTCCTCGCCATGTCCGTCTGGACGGTCGCCTTCCTTGCCATCACCCGCAACCGCCCCTTTCCCAACTGGCTACAGCCGCTGGCACGTGTCTCCAAAATCTCATACAGCCTGTATCTGATCCATGTTCCGGTGGCTATCAATACGCTCCTCCGCCTCTTCCCCACGGAGTTTGCCAGCACCCTCCCTTTCGTCGCCACCCAGTTCGCTCTGCTCTCACTCACCCTTCTTGCCGCTTGGCTGTTCTATCTGGCTTGCGAGCGTCCATTTCTCCCTCGGCCCCGATATTGAATGCCCCCGCTCGTCAGCATCATCATTCCCTGTCACAATGCCGAGCCATGGCTGGCAGAGACCCTGACATCGGCGCTTGAACAGACATGGCCGAACAAGGAGATCGTTTTTATCGACGACGGCTCGAGCGATCGGAGCCTTGCGATCGCCCGTTCATTTGCGACGCGCGGAGTGCGGGTGGCGGCCCAATCCAACCTTGGCGCGAGTGCGGCCCGCAACCACGGCCTGCGGCTCGCCACCGGCGAATTCGTACAGTTTCTCGACGCGGACGATCTGCTCGCACCGGACAAGATTGCCGCGCAGATGAAAGCACTCGCCGGTTCCGCCCCGGATACGCTGGCTTCCGGCTCATGGGCGCGATTCTCCTCCGATACCAAGCAGGCGCAATTCATCCCGCAGGCCGTGGCGCAGGCGCGGAGCGGAATTGAATTCCTCCAATTGCACTACGAAACCGGTTCGATGATGCAGCCCGGGGCCTGGCTCGCCTCTCGCAATCTCTTGGATCGGGCGGGGCCCTGGAACGAAACCATCAGCCTCAACGACGACGGCGAATACTTTGCCCGAGTCATGCTGGCCGCTCCCGGGATGATCCATGTGCCGCAATCCCGCTGCTACTATCGATCAGGGCACGCCACCAGCCTGAGCCGGCGCACCGATCCGACCGCGTTGAACTCACTCTTTCGATCCGTGGAACTCGTCCTCAAGAACCTGCAGGCCGCCGACGAATCCGCGCGTACCCGAGCAGCCTGTGCAGAAGCGTGGATGCGGGTTGCCTTCGAAGTCTACCCTGCCATGCCGGATCTCGCGGCTCAAGCGGAAGCCCAAGCACAAGCTCTCGGCGGTTCGACACGGCCTATGCCGGGGAGCGGTCGGTTTCAATTGGCGGCCCGTTTCCTCGGCTGGCGCCTTGCCCGGCGACTTTTCCCTTGATGCACCGCGTTCACTTCGCGCAACGAACGACCGTCCCAGTGCCCGGCCCTTTCTACTGTGCCAACGTCATGGTCCCGCCGGCCACCATCCGCGAAGCCTCAACAAGGGCGCCCGCCCTGCGCAGGGAACCGGCGATCTGATCCCCTCGCCCATCGGCTCAATCGCTTGAATCAGCAATACCCTCACTAAATTGGCTCGAGTACGCATCTACCTGCCTACCTATCGCCGTCCGGCAATGCTGCCCCGCGCTGTGGCCAGCCTCCGGGCGCAGACGTTTTCGGACTGGGTTTGCGAACTCCACAACGATGACCCCACCGACCCCGGCCCCGCCAACCTGCTGGCCTCACTCGGTGACATGCGATTCTCCCTGGTCAACCATGCGGTGAATCTCGGCGGAACAGCCACTTTCAATCTTTTCTTCCAAGGCACGAGCGAACCCTATTACTCGATCTTGGAGGACGATAATTGGTGGGAACCGGATTTCCTCCAGACGATGGTGTCAACCGCCGAAGCCCATCCTGACATCCAGGTATTTTGGGCGAACATGCACATCATCCAGGAACAATCCGATGGCAGCTTTCGCTCCACCGGCAGGACGATCTGGCCGGTCGAGTCTCAACCTGCCTCGCGAGCGTTTGCGTGGGGACAGAATGCCCAGGTCTGCGGCGCACTCCACTCAAACGGGGCCGCCCTCTTCCGCTCCATTCCCGGGGTCCAATACGTGATACCCGGGGTCCCCCTCGCAAGCATCGAGCCCTGTCGTGAAAGGCTCTTCCCTCATCCGATCATGCTGGTGTCGCGTCCTCTGGCTGCTTTTTGCCAAACACTGCAGAGCTCGCGCTCAGACGACCTGGTTGAGTGGGGCGAGATGCAAGCGATCTTGGCCGCCACTTTTCTCGCGACCTGTCCGTGGAGCGATGAGCGACATCGGCAACTCTGGACCGAAGCCCGGGGCCAAGTCCCGCCCGGCACCACCAATTTGATCATGGCTGCCCTCGCCCTCCCCGCAGCCCGTCGCACCCTAAAGCATGCCCGCTGGTCCGACTGGTGGATCGCCTTGCGCGGCTTCGTACGCCGGCCGGTGCTGATCGTCCGTTTGCTGAATTCGCAGCGGCGCCATCCTGAATGGTGGCAATTCCTCAATACCCACACGACCGAGCGTTGGCAGCAAAACGACGGCACGCGATGAGATGCCTGTGAAAACGATCCTGATCCTCACCTCGGCACACTTGTGCCGGAATCCGCGCGTGGTCAAGGAGGCGACCACGCTGGGGCGGGCCGGCTATGCCGTGACGGTGCTGTCCGTCTCGTCCCACGCACGTTTTGAGCAGATTGACCTCGAACTGATGAAGGGGCTGCCGTTTCGGCGCGTGACGCTGGATTACACGGGGAGCACCCGTTGGTCGCGCCTCACTGACTTCGCCCAACGGGGCATGACCTGGGGGGCCCGCCTGCTCTACCGTATCCTGCGCATCGAAAGCGCCCAGATGCTCGGTCCGGCGTCCGCCCTCCTCCGCCGCGCCCGCGCCTTTCCCGCCGACCTCACGATCGTCCATACCGAGATTCCTATCTGGGCCGCCCAGCAGCTCATCCGCGACGGGCGGCGGGTCGCGGTGGATGTCGAGGATTGGTACTCGGAGGACCTGCTTTTCGCCGACCGTCGGGGTCGTCCGATCCGGTTGCTGCGGCAGGCGGAGGCATTTGTGCTCAACCATGCCACCTTTGCCTTCGCCACTTCGCGCAGCATGGCGGATGCGCTGGTGGGTGCCTTTCAATGCCCGCGGCCGTTGGTCGTGAGGAACGTCTTCCCGCTCCAGCCAACGCCCCGCCCCACCCTGCCAGCCGCCAAGGGCCCGCCGTCATTCATCTGGTTCTCGCAAACCATCGGACCGGGTCGCGGGCTGGAACTGCTGCTGAGCGCCTGGATGAAGACGACCCGTCCGAGCCAGCTTTTCCTCCTGGGCGATGCCCGCCCTGGATTCGGCGAAAGCCTGCGCAACCGGCTCCCGCCGGCCCTGCGCGCCAACCTGCATTTCATCCCCCCGGTCACCCCGGAAAAACTCCCGGCAAAGCTCGCTGAGTTTGACATCGGCCTGGCCCTGGAGCCGCGTCACCCGGTCAATCGCAACATCACCATCACGAACAAACTGTTCCAGTACTTCAACGCCGGCCTGGCGGTGATTGCGACCGACACGGCCGGACAGCGCGAAGTGATGGAGGCCGCTCCCGGAACCGGCTTGCTGGTTCAAGCCCACGAAACCACCCGGCTGGCCCAACAACTGGATGACCTGCTGGGCGACCCGGGGCGTTTGCAGGGCATGCAACGCGCCGCCCGCGCGGCGGCCGAACGCACCTTCTGCTGGGAGCGTGAGTCCAGCGTGCTCCTTGAGGCCGTGGCGAGGTCGCTCGGGCGCAAACCCTGATCATGCCGCATCGTCAAATCGCCGTTGCCGTCGTGGTCGGTCTCAGCTTCTGGACCATCAGCCGAAATCGCGCCAAAAGCCTGCTGCGGGCGTCACTGGTGCATGGCAACCGGTTCCTGTTGCGCTTCAGCAGCCGCGCGTACCGGCCACAGGATGGCCTCATGGTGGTGTTTGCCCCGCACCAGGATGACGAGACCCTGGGTTGTGGCGGACTCATCGCCCTCCGGCGCTACGAAGGCTGGCCCGTTCACGTCGTGTTCCTGACGGATGGCGGTGGCTCTCACCTCAATCATCCCACCGTGTCGGTCCCGGCTATCATCGACCGTCGTCGGACCGAAGCAAGAGCCGCCCTTGCCGAACTGGGCATGGAATCCTGCGCCATTCATTTTCTCGACGAACCTGACGGCACCCTGGCTTCAATCGACGCTGATCGCTCGAGCGCCCTCTCCGACCGCATCGCAGACCTGCTGGGGAAGCTGCAACCGGTGGAGGTTTTCCTGCCCTGCAACCCTGATGCGAGTTCCGAACACGATGCCGCCCACGGTATCATCATCCAGGCCATCCATCGATCCGGCCGACGTTCCTCCGTCTGGCAATACCCCATCTGGTCGTGGTGGAACCCTCTTCGCCTGCTGCACCACATTTTCCACGCCCAGCAGCGGGTCCGCCTTCCCTTGGCCGACTTCACGGCCAGCAAAGCGGCGGCGATCGCCTGCTACGGTTCGCAAACCATCCCGACCCCGCCGTGGAGCGAGTCGGTGATTCCGACGGAATTGCTCGCGACCCTGCAGTCGGATGCCGAGTACTTCTTTGCCTACCCCCTCCCGCCATCCCATGAGCCTTTGGCAGAAATTTAAGCGGAAATACTTCCTGGAGCCTGCAGGCTACGGCCGGCCGGTGGACCGGACCGCCGTCGATGGCGAATACCGGAGCGGCGCGTGGGACCATTTTCACGCACTGCCCGAGTTGCCCCGCCAAAGTGTCATCGTCGGCTACGTCGGCCAGCTGCATCGCAATCCGGCCATTTTGGACCTCGGTTGCGGGAGTGGTCGGCTGGCCCAGTTGTTTCAGCCCCATCCCTTCCGCCGGTATTTGGGTGTGGATCTTTCCACCGAAGGCATCCGGCTGGCCCGGGGCCTGAATTTGACCCGATGCGACTTCATCGAGGGCAATTTCGAGGAATGGATTCCCGCCGAAACATTCGACGTGATCATTTTCAGCGAATGCATCGGCTATGCCCATGATCCGGGCGCCCTCGTGGCACGCTTTCTTCCCTGGTTGGAGAAAGATGGTTTCCTTGTCATCTCGCATTTTCGCTATGGACACTGGGAAGCTCACTGGCGTCGCGTCGCCCAACACGCGCGGACCTTTGAGGCAGTGACCGTCGCCAACGAGCGCGGCCAGACCTGGGATATCCGTCTCCTGCGTCCCCACGCCTCCGCATGACTCCCCGGGTCCTCATCGTCAGCCCGCATTTTCCGCCGGTCAACGCTCCGGACATGCAGCGCGTGCGCATGAGCCTGCCACATTTCATCGAGGCTGGCTGGCAGGTGACCGTGTTGACGGTGGGTGACCCGACCCCGCTGGCCCCGCTTGAACCCGAGTTGCTGACCACCCTGCCCTGCGCCGTGAAGGTTGTCCGCGCCCACTGTTGTTCCCGCCGCTGGACCCGTTGGCTGGGCGTGAACAACGTCGCTCTGCGCTCCCTGCCCTTTCTCTTTCTCGCCGGTTGCCGGGCACTGGCCGGAAGTCGTTACGACGTAGTCTATTTCTCAACAACCCAATTCATCGTGCTTCCCTTCGGACGCATTTGGCGCCGGCTCTACGGCGTGCCTTACGTGATCGATCTCCAGGACCCATGGGTGACCGATTTCTACGAACGCCCCGGCGCTCCGCGTCCCCCGGGTGGCTGGAAATACCGGGTGGCTCGCGGCCTTGGCCGAATGCTTGAAGGATGGAGCATGGGGCGCGTCAGTCACCTGATCACTGTCTCGGCCTCCTATGCCGAGACGCTGCGGTCCCGTTACCCGAACAACCGCCCTTTCCCGAGCACGGAACTGCCCTTCGCGTCGCCCGATCTGGACCTGGCGCACCTGCGGGCCACCCTGGCAACGCGACCTCGCGTGTTACCCGGCTACGGCATCAACCTGGCTTTCGCCGGCGCCCTCGGTCCGGGCATGCTAGGTCCGGTCGACGTCCTGTTTGCCGCGCTGCGAGAACTGCGCGAGCAAGGCGTCCCAGTTTCCGTCCATTTCTACGGCACCAGTTACGCTTCGGCTGAGAATTCCCAACCGGCCACCCTGGCCCTTGCCACCCGTCACGGCCTGACCTCCTGCGTTCATGAATACCCGGGCCGCCTGCCCTACTACCGTGCGCTCCAGGTGACCCTCGAAGCGGATATCAACCTGCTGTTTGGGTCGACCGATCTTGCGTTTACCCCTTCCAAGATCCTGGCCGTGCTGGCTGCCGGACGGCCTTTGCTCGCCATCGCCTACCGCGAAAGCGCCATGGCCGCGCGACTCGCCCGACTCGACGTGCCGTGTATTCTACTGTCCGCGGGTACCGCAAGCAGCGCAGACGGCCCGGCGGTCAAGGCTGCTTTAGCCAGTCTTCGGACGCTTATTGAACAACGTCCGTCACCGGCCTTCCCATCCGCAGCCTTTTCATCCGCGTCACTCGCCGCGGCCCAACGGGATATTTTGGCTTCCGTTTCCGGCGCACGGCCCTAGCCCTCACCACCATCCATGGAAGCAGCCAGCCGAGAACCTTTGCCTGACGAGATCGTCATGGATTACTCGCTGCTGGGCGGCGAACACCTTGCCCGCGGCCGAAAGCTTTTCCAGACGGGTCTCGTCCTGCTGGGAGCTGCCCTGCTGTACCTGGGCTTCACGGCCAACACGAGCACGCCGGTTCACCTTTTCCAAGGACTGCTGATCTTTGTGCTTTCCGTGCTGCCCTCGCTGCTGTGGGCCAAAACCGGGGGCAGCCGGTTCCCCGTCTTTGAGACGATCATGCTCCTGTGCGCCAATGCCTATGCGCTCCCCCTCTTGAACGCGCAGGAACAGTTGGCCGGCTACAGCGAGGATATCATCACCCGCTCGGGTTGGGCCGTCATGCTGTATGTCATCACCGCCAACCTCGCTTATCACCTGACCCGCGGTTTTCCGGGCCGCAGTCACTTTTGGACGGAATCACTGATCGGCCCGAAGGTGGAGCGATCAATGATCTATGGCATGGCGGTGTCGACGGTCTACGTCGCCGTGAGCGTGTTCACGACGTGGATTCCCAACGAGCTGAACAGTCCGCTGCGCGCCGTGTTCTTTGGCGTGGGCATCCTGTGCACCTTTATCTGCGCCCAGCGCTGGGGACGCGGTGACATGACCGCCGAGGAAAAAACCCTGTTCGTGTGCGCCATGGTCCCCCAGCTTATCTTCACGTCCATCAGCCTCGTCCTCATCGGCGCACTCAGTCAGATTGGCATTGCCCTGCTCGGCTATCTTTCCGGCGGGAAACGCATTCCCTGGCTGGTGATCGGCGGGGTCTTCTTGGTGGTGGCGGTCCTGCACACGGGAAAATCACGGATGCGTGAGAAGTATTGGGAAACCGGCCTGCCGCAGCCGACCATCACCCAACTCCCCGCCTACTATGCCGAGTGGTTCGGGTACGGCATGCGGCCCTCCGAGGAGAACAAGACTGCCAGCCGGAAGCTGCTGGAACGCACCTCGCTGATGCACATCCTCTGTCTGATCGCGGCGTACACGCCGGATCGGCAGGACTACCTCTACGGCGCAACCTACACCCACGTGCTGCCGCAGCTGATTCCACGCTTCTTCTGGCCCGACAAGCCCCGGTCGCACATCGCGACCTATGAGCTCTCCATCTACTACGGTCTGCAGAGGGAAGAGGACACCGAATCGACCACAATTGCCTTCGGCCTGCTGGCCGAAGCCTTTGCCAATTTCGGTTACTTCGGCGGCATCTTCCTCGGCCTGTTTTGGGGCGTGACGCTCAAGAAGCTGCAGATCTGGACCACCTTCAGCCCGATGTTCTCGTTCGCCGGCCTGATGATGGTGCTGCTGACCGCCTGGGCATTCTCAGCCGAACTGACCATGGCGGCCTGGGTTTCCTCGTTCGAGCAGGCCGTGTTGGTCGTGTTGGGCATTCCGTGGGTCATCAAAAGTCTGTTCGGCGACTGATACCCATGTCCCGCCTCGCCATCGTCCTTTCCCACCCCACGCAGTATTACAGTCCGTGGTTTCGCTGGCTGGGCACCCATACGCGGATGGATTTCCGCGTGTTCTATCTCTGGGAGTTTGGGGTGACCACGCAGCGCGATCCGGAATTCGGCCATCAGTTCAAATGGGACGTGGACCTGCTTTCAGGGTACGATCATGAGTTCGTGCCCAATGTCTCCCGTGATCCGGGCACGCACCATTTCAGCGGGTTGCACAACCCGGACTTGCCGGAGCGCCTGCGCGCCTGGCAGCCCGACGCCGTGCTGCTCTTCGGCTACGCCTACCGCACCCATCTGGGTCTGATCCGGCGTCCGCCCGCCCCACTGATTTTCCGAGGTGATTCGCACCTGATCGGACACAAGCCCTCGTGGCTGAAGCGATTTGTCCTGCGCCGCCTCTACGCGCGCTTCTCGGCGCTGACCTATGTGGGCAAGGCCAATCAGGACTACTTCCGGGCGTTTGGCGTGCCGGAGGAAAAACTTCACTTCGCGCCGCATTGCGTGGATGCCGACCGCTTCATCCGCGACGCTGCGTGCACCCGGAGCGTGGCCCGTCTCCGCGAGGAGCTGGACCTGGGCGGACGCAAGGTCGTCCTGTACGCGGGCAAGCTGATTCCGGCCAAGCAGCCCGGCGCTCTGCTTGAAGTTTTTCTCAATCTGGCCCCCGACGACTACGCACTGGTCTTCGTCGGCGAGGGCTCCGAGCGCGCCGCCCTGGAAGCGCGCGCAGCTGAACGCCCCGACTGCCTCGTCCGCTTCCTGCCCTTTGCCAACCAGAGTGAGATGCCCTCGCGCTATGCGCTGGCCGATCTTTTTGTCCTGCCCTCGCGCGGTCTGTATGAAACCTGGGGACTGGCCGTCAACGAGGCCATGCATCTCGGCGTGCCCTGCCTAGTCAGCGACCGGGTGGGATGCCAGCGCGACCTGGTCACGGATGGCGAAACCGGCTGGGTGTTTCCCGCCACCGATGCCGGCGCCTTTCAGTCCGCCCTGGCCCGGGCCCTCGAAGCCCTGCGGGGCGACCGGACGGAACTCCAGTTGCATATCGCGGCCCGCATCGGCGGTTACACCTACGCGCAGGCCACCAGCGGACTGCAGTCTGCAATGGACCAAGCGTTGGCCTCGCCTTGAACGCATCCGCGATGCTCCGCGTCCCTCTCACCCGATCGAAAGACGGTGGGTCGGTCGGGCCGCAATCCTTCAGGGTCCGGCGTGTTTCAAGCCTCGCCATGCCCGACCGGTCAACCACCCAATCCCAACGGCGCTTTGATGTTTTGCGGGCCGACAATGGGGGATTGCTGCAAGCCTGCGTTCGACCAAGCTGACACCGATGCGCATCACCATCGTCAGCGGATTTTTTCTGCCCGTCCCGCCGGTCCTCGGTGGCTCGACTGAAAAGATCTGGTATCGCCTCGCCCGCGAGTTCACCGCGGCCGGCCACACGGTCACGATGGTGTCGCGCCAATGGGCGGATTGGCCCAAGGTGGAGGTCGAACCCGGTGGCCGGCTGACGCACCGGCGGCTGCGCGGCTGCACCCACACGCGGTTCCTGCCGCTCAATCTTCTCTTGGATTTCCTCTGGGGATTGCAGGTATCCTGGCACCTGCCCCCGTCCGATGTGGTCATCTGCAACACGGTCAGCCTCCCGGTGTACCTTGGTTACCTAAAACCCACGGTTGGCCAGGTTGCGGTCGTGCTCGGACGCATGCCCAAGGGCCAGAACCGGGCTTATTTTGCCGCCGATGTTCTCCTCGCCACCAGCACCGCGGTGGCCGACAAGATTCGCCAGGAAAACGACGCGCTGAGCGAGCGGATTTTCCAGTTCCCCAATCCCATCGACTGGAAATTGCACCACGATGCCTCCCGCCAGCAGGAAACCGGTCCGCTTACCATGGGCTACATCGGCCGCATCCATCCGGAGAAGGGTCTCGAGCAACTCCTCGACGCCGCCCTGTTGCTCGCGGAGCGCCCCGACCTGCCGCCCTGGCGCGTGGAACTCATCGGCCCTGTCGCGATTCGCGAGGGCGGTGGCGGCGAGGCGTATCGCGATTCTTTGCTGGCCCGCTATCAGGACCGGCTGAAGGGCAGACTTTCCATTCTTCCACCGATCTACGACGCAAACACCCTGGCCGGGCACTATGGACGCATGGCGATCTTTTGTTACCCGAGTCTTGCCGTCATGGGCGAGGGACTCAGCATCGCCCCGATGGAGGCCATGGCCGCCGGCGCCGTGGCGGTCGTTTCGAAGCTCGACTGCTACCGCGATCTCATCCGCCCGGGCGAAAACGGCATGCAGTTTGACCAGTCCCGGCCCGACGCCGTGGCACAACTCGCCGGCCATCTCACCGCGCTGTTGCGGGACAAGGCCCTGCGTGAACGCATCGCCGCGCAGGGCCAAGCCGATGTGCGCAAGCACGACTACGCCGAGGCCGCCGGCGCCATGCTGACCAAATTTTCCCAAATGACCGGTCTACGCCGGCAACCCTGATCCCGTGGATTCCTCGCCCCAACCGTTTCTCGGTCAACATTGCGTGACACCTTACCCCAAAAGGGAGGTGTTGGCACGTTGGCTCTGGTTGGCGGTGCAGGCCACCTTGTTCCGCTGGAGCCCCCGTCCGCTGCATGGTTTCCGCGCGGCCCTCCTCCGTCTCTTTGGCGCCCGGATCGAAAGCCCCGTCGTCGTTTTTCCAACCGCCCGGATCACCTTCCCCTGGAAACTCTCACTGGCGCCCCGCAGCATGATCGGTCCGCACGTCATCCTCTACAACCTCGCCCCCATCCACCTGGAGTATGGGGCCAACATCAGCCAGCATGCCCACCTGTGCGCGGGCAGCCATGATTTCACCCGTTGGTCGATGCCGCTGATCAGCGCGCCGATCACGCTCGGGCGCAACGTCTGGCTGGGGGCTGATGTCTTCGTTGGCCCGGGCGTGACGATCGGAGAACAGACGGTCGTCGGCGCCCGCTCGGTGGTGGTGCAGGACCTTCCGCCCAACAAAGTCTGCGTGGGCTCACCGTGCCGCGCCATCCGCGACCGCTCCCAGCCCACGTGACGCCACCCTGAAATGCGCCTCTGTCACATCGTGCCCAGTCTGGAGCAACGACACGGCGGCCCGTCTGTCTCGGTGCGCGCCCTGGCCAATCATGCCGTTCCGGCCGGAGCGCAGGTTGAATTGCTGAGCACTTTGGTGCCGGGCGACGCCTTGCAGCGGTCGGACGAAGACGTCGCCAAGATTCGTGTTTTTCCCCGCGCGATGCCGCGCTGGTTGACCGCATCCCCGGCCATGCGCCAGCACCTGCTCGCTTCCCGGTTCGACTGCATCCACCATCACTCGCTGTGGCTGCTTACGCTCCGCTACGCGGCGGAAGCCGCCGGCAAACAGCAGGCGCGGCTGGTCATTTCTCCCCGGGGCATGATGAGCGGCTGGGCCTGGGACCATCGCCGTTGGCGGAAGCGGCTCGCCGAGAAACTGGTTCATCCCGGCGCCTTTCAGCAGGCGGCCGGCTGGCATGCCACCAGCGCAGAAGAGGCGTCTGACATCCGCAAACTCGGCTTCAACCAGCCGATTTGCGTTTCCCCCAACGGGGTGGAAATCCCCGCGCCGGCCGCGCTGGATGAAGCCCGCCGCGCTTGGCAGGAGATCTGTCCCGCGGTGCGCACGCGTCCGGTGGCCCTGTTCTATTCCCGGTTGCACCGCAAGAAACGTGTGCGCGAGTTGATCGACCTCTGGCTCGGCGCGCCCCGCGGAGACTGGCTGCTGATGATCGTGGGATTGGCCGAGGAATTTTCGGCGGCCCAGCTTGCCGAGGAGGTCGCCATGAAGGGCGCGTCGGAACACGTCGCCGTGTTCGACGGCGCCGGACGTCCCCCGCCCTATGCTGTGGCCTCCCTGTTTGTGCTGCCGTCGCACTCCGAGAATTTCGGTCTGGTGATTGCCGAGGCCCTCGCCGCCGGCGTGCCCGCCCTCGTCACCGACACCACCCCCTGGTCCGACCTGTCGCCCAATCATGCGGGGTGGTGCGTTCATTGGGACGACTACGCCACCGCCCTGGCGAGCGCCCTGTTCGTGCGGCCCGAGGAGTTGCGCGCCATGGGGCGCAGCGGCCGTCAGTGGGTGGAATCGGAGTTTTCCTGGAGCCGGGCCGCCGGGCTCCTGCATGGCTTCTACCGTCATCTGACCCATGAGTGAATCGCACAGCGCGGACCGGCCTTCCACGGCGCTCTCGCCCTTCCTGACCAAGGCCGTTCTCGTCCACTTCGCCGCGCTGCTGCTCGTGTCAACCTGGGCCTTCGGCGGTCAGGCGCCGATCGCGCGCGTGTTCATCGCTTGGTGGGGCGGCCTCGGCATCGGGCTCTTCCTCTGGACCGCATGGAACTATCGACCGTCGGACGGGCGAATGCATCCGGCCATACGCCTGCTCTGGCCGCTCTGGCTCTACGATCTGCTGTTGGTCGTGAGCTGCTTCAACCCGGGATTCCGCGAGGTCGTCCAAGGCTCAGAAACCTCCCTGGTCATGACCACTCCCCTCAGCTGGCTGCCCAGTGCCGCCTTGCCCAGGCTCGCGGCGAAGGAGCTCTGGCAGTTCAACGCGCTGCTGCTGTCCTGCTTCAGCTTGCTCATGGTGTTGCGGCGGCGGGGACAGATTCGCGCACTGCTGTTTCTGATGGCCGGCAACGCGGTCGTGCTCGCGGTCTTTGGTACCTTTCAAAAACTGATCGGCGCCAAGAGCCTCTGGTTCGGTCTCGTTGCTTCGCCCAACCCACGGTTCTTCGCCACCTTCATCTATCACAACCATTGGGGTGCCTTCATTCTGCTCAACACCGCGGTGTGTCTGGCCCTGCTGTTCCATTTCCACCGGCGCGGGGAACACCGTGATCTCTGGCACTCCCCGGTGCTGCTCGGCGCCGTGGTCACCCTCCTGCTCGCCGCCACCGTGCCCCTGAGCGCGTCCCGCTCCTGCACTCTGCTGACTGCTCTGTTGCTGGGCATCGCTTTGGTTCATTTCCTCCTGCTGGTCATCCGCGACCGGCGCGCGGCGGGGAGATCGTCTCTGACTTCGGTGACTGGCATCATCGTGGTCGCAACGGTCGCGGTGGCCGCGATCGCTTTTCTGGGACGCGGTTCCATCCAGGAGCGGGCGCGGCAGACCAGCACCCAACTGGCCCAGATCAACGAGGGCGACGTGATCACATCCCGACTCACCCTATACCATGACACCTGGCGGATGGCTGCGGCCAAACCGTGGTTCGGTTGGGGCTTGGAGAGCTACGCCCACGTCTTCCGTATCTTCAACACCCAGCGGGCGGCCGAGACCTGGGTCTGGATCCCCTTCTACGCGGAGGCGCACAACGACTGGTTGCAGTCGCTGGCCGAGGTCGGCTTCGTCGGCACCGGGTTGTTGGTGATCCTCGGCCTGCTCATTCTTGGTTCGGTCGGCTGGCGGGGACTCAGGTCGCCGCTGCCGCGCTATTTGCTCGGGGCCTGTGGCCTTTTGCTTCTCTATGGCTGGGTGGAATTCCCTTTTGCCAACCCGGCTGTGCTGCTCTCCTTTTTCGCCGTCTTCTTCTGCGCGGTGCGGTATGCCGCCCTTGATGGGCATGCCTCGACTCCCGACGACGCTTCCCATGGCTGACCTTGCCCCCATTTCCGTCCTCATCCCGGTTCGCAACGAAGCGGCGAATCTGCCCGCCTGTCTCGCTTCGGTTGCCTGGTGCAACGACATCGTCGTCGTGGATTCCGGCAGCACGGATGGGACCCCGGACATTGCCCGGGCGGCGGGGGCGCGCGTGGTGGATTTCCGGTGGACCGGGACTTTCCCCAAGAAGAAGAATTGGGCCCTGGCCCAGGTTGCTTGGAAGAACGCCTGGGTCTTCATCATTGATGCCGACGAACGGGCCACCCCGGAACTGGAGGCGGCGATGCGCGCCGCCCTCGGACAGGACAAATTTGCCGGTTACTACGTGAATCGCCGCTTCTGGTTTCTGGACGGCTGGTTGAACCACTGCGGCTACTACCCGAGCTGGAATCTCCGCTTCTTCCGGCACGCGCTTGGTCGTTACGAAAAGCCGGCCGGGGCGGACGCCACCGGTTCCGGCGACAACGAGGTGCACGAGCATGTCGAGTTGCAGGGCGCCGCCGGCTATCTCTCCGGAGAGATGGAACACTACGCCTTCCCTGACATCGCGACGTGGATCGAGAAGCACAACCGCTACAGCAACTGGGAGGCGAAACTTCAGGTGCACGGCGCCGCCGAGGACGCCGCCGGACTCGATCCCGGCTTGGCCCGCAAACGCCGGCTCCGGCGACTGGCGTGGCGATTGCCTTTCCGGCCCACCCTGCGTTTCCTCTACCACTATGTCTGGCGCGCCGGCTTTCTCGACGGTTACCGAGGCTTTGTTTTCTGCCGGCTTATGGGCTGGTACGAGTTCATGAACGCCGCCAAGGCCCGCGAACTGCGCCGGAAGCCCCACGCGTGAACGCCGCCCCCCGCGTCATTTTCGTCAACCGCGTCTACTGGCCGGCCACTGCGGCCACCGCCCAGTTGCTGACCGACCTCGCCGAGGGTCTGGCCCGAAAAGGCTGGTCGGTCCACGTGATCAGCAGCGGCACCGTCTCGACGGTGCGGAACGGCGTCACCATTCACCGCACCGGTGAGGACCAGGCGGCGCCGGGGATCTTCTCTCGAATTCAAAACTACCGCCGGTTCACCCACGCGGCCTGCGAGACGCTGGAGCGCTTGCTCCAAACGGGTGATATCGTGGTGCCGATGACGGATCCCCCGACTTTGGGCATGGCGGTGACGCGCGTGGCCGCCAACCGGGGCGCTCACCTCATTCCCTGGCTACAGGATATCTACCCGGAGATCGCCGCGCACCACTTCGGGATACTGGCCTCGGCCGCCCTCTTTCCGCTCAAGCTTCGGCGTAACCACGCCTGGCGACAGGCGGCCGCCCTCGTGGTTCTCGGTCAGGACATGGCCCAGACACTGTTGAATCAGGGCGTGCCGCGGGAAAAAATCTGCGTGATTCCGAACTGGGCGCCCCGCGAACTGCACACCCCGGCCCCGGACAAGGAAGTCGCGGAACATCGCCGCTCCCGCTGGGAGCTCGACGACAAGTTCGTTGTGGCGTACTCGGGCAATCTCGGCCGCGTTCATGAGTTTGCCACCGTGCTGGACGCGGCAAACCAACTGCGCGATGAAGCAAGGATCGAGTTTCTCTTTATTGGCGACGGCCCCCGGTTCGATGAGGTCAAGAGGTTGGCGCAGCGGCGGCGGCTGACCAATCTTCGTCTGTTGCCGTTCGAACCCCGCGGCAGCCTGCCCGCTTCCCTGCGGGCGGCCGATGCCCATCTGGTGACGCTGCTCCCGGGGTATGCCCGGCTCGTGTATCCGAGCAAATTCGCCGGTGTCCTCGCCGCAGGTCGACCGGTCCTGTTCATCGGACCGACCGAGGGCGAGATCGCCAGCACGATCCGCCAGCACGACTGCGGGGCCGCCGTTGCCACGGGGGACGCCACCCGGCTCGCGACGCTTATCCGCCAACTCGCGGGAGATGCCGTCCTCTGGCGGAAACAGTCGGATCAGGCCCGGCTCCTTTACACCCAGGAATTCACCGGTGACAAGGCCCTGGCCCGTTGGGAGGACCTGTTGGGGCTGCATCGGACCAATGGATAAGTTCTGTTGCCAGCCGTTGGGCCAGACTCGTTAATCCAGCTTACATGAATCAGGGCCGCTCCGTTACGTTGACATTGATCGTCTTGGACATCCTCACGGTGTTCCTCGTCTTCAATACGGTCGCGTGGGGACGTGGTATCGTGCAATGGGAAAGCCCCCTGGTGGAGCCGTTGCTGTTGCCGGTGGTCATGCACCTTCTCGCCGTTTATCTGGTGGATGGCTACAGCTACCGGACCGACGTGCTCTCCGCCACCTACACCAGCCTGCACGCCATCGCCCTGCTGGTGGTCGCGTTGCTCACGATCCTGCTGACGTTCGTGTTCATTCCGGAGGGTTATCCGCTGCAATCAAGCCGTCTCGTGCTCCTCCTTTCAACGATCGTCGTCATACCCGCCACTCTGGTCTACCGGCGGCTGTTCTACCAGAGACGGCTGGCCCACAAGCAGCGTCGCTATTTCCTTTTTCTCGGCAGCCCGGAGAGCTGCGTGGCTTTCAAGGACGAATGCCGGCGCACCGGCATGAGCCAATCCGTGCTCTATGCCACCCACGAAAGTTTTCTCACCGGTTCGCGGGCCGGCGGGCTCTCGATGCCGCCCATGGGCGATGTATCCGACTACCTCGAAGAATACTGGGAGAAACTCGACGCCATCATCCTGCGGGAGTCCAGCAACGAGTTGCCGACCGCCGTGGCCGAGCGGCTCATGCAGCTGCATTTCTCGGGCGTACCCACCTACACGCTGGAGCTGTTTCACGAGGTGTACTGGCGCAAGATCCCGCTCTACCGGCTCAACCAGACCTGGCTTTTCCAGGAAGGCTTTCAGATCGCCCGGGAGCCGGTTTTTGAGCGGCTCAAGCGTCTCGGTGACATCGTTTTTGCGCTCGTCGGCATGGTGTTGTTCCTTCCGCTCTTCCCACCGGTTGCGCTGCTGATCTGGCTGGAGGACCGGGGACCGGTATTCTTCTGGCAGCCGCGGGTTGGCAAGAACCGGAAGTATTTTGATATCGTCAAGTTTCGCACCATGCGTGTCCACCAGGCGGGCAGCGACTATACCGGGGAGAACGACCAACGGATCACCACGATCGGACGATTCCTCCGGATCACGCGCCTGGATGAACTGCCCCAATTATGGAACGTGCTGCGCGGCGACATGAGCATGATCGGTCCGCGCGCGGAATGGGCCAAGCTGGTGGAGGATTACGAACGCAAAATCCCCTGCTACCACTTTCGCCACCTCGTGAAACCCGGGATCACCGGCTGGGCCCAGGTCAATTATCCGTATGGCGCCAATCTCGACGACACGCTGCGGAAGCTGGAGTTCGATCTCTATTACATCCGGTATTTCTCCTTCGTGCTGGATGCGTCGATCGTCCTGAAGACGATCCACATCATGCTTTTTGGGAAAGGTCGCTAGGAGCGGCCATTCAAGGCGGGGTGACCCGATTCCTTCGGCCGGACCCGGGCAATCTTGCGCACCCGCTTGCTCCCTCGCGCATTCCGGGCATCCTGCAGGCGTCAACGCGGCAAAATCATGAAAGCAAAAACCTACGACTTCATCTGCATCGGTGGCGGCAGCGCCGGATTCAACGCCGCCCGCGTGGCGGCCGGACTCGGCCTGAAGGTCGCCGTGGTCGACGGAGCCAAGCAGCTGGGCGGTCTGTGCATCCTGCGCGGCTGCATGCCGTCCAAGACGCTGCTCTACGCCGCCGAGGTGCTGCACCACGCCAGGCACGCCGGCCGTTTCGGCGTGAAGGTCACCGGCGCCAAGGCGGACATGAAGGCCATCCACGCCCGGAAAAAGGCCATCATCGGCGATTTTGCCAGCTATCGCGTGAAGGCCCTCACCGGCGGGATATTCGACCTGATCCGCGCCCACGCCCGATTTCGCGACGCCCACACGCTCGAGCTTTCCAACGGACGAATCATCCGCGGCAAACACTTTCTCCTCGGCACCGGTTCCAAGGTGAGCATCCCGCCGGTGCCTGGCCTGCGCGACATCCGTTGCTGGGACAGCGGCGAGGTGCTGGATCTGGATTTCATCCCGAAGAGCGTGCTCGTCCTCGGCGGGGGCATCGTGGCCTGTGAGCTGGCGCAGTTCCTGAATCGCATCGGCACCAAGGTGATTCTCGTGCAGCGCAGCCGGAACATCCTGCGCGACCATTCGCCCGAAGCCTCGACCGTCGTGCAACAGGCCTTGGTCGACGAGGGGATCGAGCTCTTTGCCGGCACCCAGATCAAGCAGCTGACGCAGGATCCCCGCGGCGTCTCTGTCACCTTTGTTCACGATGGACGCACCATCACCCGCCGCGCCGCCCATTGCTTCAACGCCCTGGGCCGCGAGCCCAACACCGCGGGCCTCGGCCTGGAGGCCGCCGGGGTGAAGACACGCCCGGATGGACAGGTCGTCATCAACCGCTGGCAGCAGACCAATGTCCCCCACATCTACGCAGCGGGCGATTGCTCGGGACCGGCCGAGATCGTGCACATCGCGATCGCCCAGGGAGAACTCGCAGCGCGGCACGCGGCGGGCCTGAAACGTCTCAAGCCCGTCGATTTCTCCCTGTTGCTGAATGTTGTCTTCACCGACCCGCAACTGGCCACGGTCGGCGCACTGGAAAGTCAGCTCGACTCCAAGGGCGTGAAATACCTCAAGGCCACCTACCCGTTCAACGACCACGGCAAATCCATCCTGATGGAGGCGAACTACGGCTACGTGAAGGTGCTCGCCGAGCCCAAACGCGGTCGCATTCTCGGCGCCGAGATCGTGGGCAAGGACGCCGGTGAGCTGATCCATTGTTTCTCCACGCCGCTCGCGATGCGCGCCACCGTGCGCGACATGCTCCGGGCCCCGTGGTACCACCCCACCCTCGCGGAGATCATCACGTATCCGCTGGAGGAGATCGCTGACCAGTTGCCGGGTTGAGCGAAGATTGGGCTGCGACAGGGATCCATGGGGCATCGCCGCGCCTGTCGGTCCCCCGGTCTCCCGGGCGACGTGGCACACGGAACTGGCCTCCGGGCGGTTCGCCTCCAGAACCCCGTGGGCGGCGGCCCACTCTTTCGGGATGGTTTTTCGCTGGCAGGCGTGCCAAGCATGAGGCGTTTCATGCCCGCCGATCCTGTCCAACTCGCCCTTGCCATCTTTGAGATCACGCTCCTTTTGACCGGAGCCGGACTCGCTCTCTGGCTGGCCACCAACCGTTTGCAGCGTCAGCGCTGGTTGGAGACCCATGCGCTGACCTATTGGTCTGTCACTCTGCCCGAGTTCCTGTTTTTCGCTGCGCTCGTCTTCGCGGTGGGCTTTCTCGGACAGACTCTCGTGCACACCTTTCTGGGGCCGATGATCGCCCAATCTCCCGACAAGGCCGGCTTGGAGGTTTTCGCCTATGGTGCCGGCCTGCACGGCGGCGTGCTGCTCGGGTGCCTGCTGTTTCCAGTGCTGCGGCGGAGCCTTTATGCGGAATACGGCGCGACGCCGACCAATACACCGCGCGTCGCATTCCGACCGGAGTGGACCACCGTCTTTCGCTACGCCGCCGGTACCCTCCTCGTCGCCCTGCCGCTCCTGACCGTGCTCAGCGTCGGCTGGACGGAGTTGCTGCGCCTTTTCGGGCTGCCCGACGAACCCCAGGATCTGATCGCGCGGTTTTCCGAGACCAAATCCGGCCTGGTCATCGCCGGCATGTTGCTGGTGGCCTGCGTCCTGGCGCCGCTCAGCGAGGAACTGATGTTTCGGGCCGGCCTCTATCGGTTCGTCCGGCAAAAAATCGGCCGGCTGCCCGCCCTGCTAATCAGCAGCGTCTGTTTCGGCATCCTGCACGGCAACTGGGCGGGATTCCTGCCGCTCGCCACCTTGGGCATGCTACTGGCCTTGGTCTACGAGGCCACGGGTTCGTTGCGGGTGATCGTGATCGCCCACGGGCTGTTCAATCTGAACACAATCTTCATCGTGCTCTCGGGACTCTCCCAGGCCGTCTCATGACACCCTTCAGTCCTCAAAAAAAGCTCACGGTAGCGGCGCATGGCGAGTCCCGCCTCATCCAGGAAATCCGGAAATGGCTGGGCGATGCCTCGCCCGCGTCGCCCTTTGGCATCGGTGACGACTGTGCGGTCATCCCGCCGACGCGCCGGCACCAGTTGGTGACGACCGATCCGGTGATTTACGGCCGGCATTTTGACCAGACTGTTCCGGCCCGGTCCGTGGGCGCGAAGCTGCTCAAGCGCAACCTCAGCGATATTGCCGCGATGGGCGGACGTCCGGTCGCGGCCGTGGTCTCCCTGGCCATGGCCCCGGAGACCAGCCTGGCCTGGCTGCGTGGCTTCTACCTCGGTCTCGCCGCCACCGCCCGACAGTACCACGTGAAAATTGTCGGGGGCGACATCACCCAGGGACCGCGCGGATTCTTCGGCGCCTTTCTCACTCTGCACGGCGAATCCTCGGGCCGGCGAGTCATCACCCGCACGGGTGCCCGTTCCGGCGATGTCATTCTGGTAACCAACCGGCTCGGCGGCAGCCTGCTGGGTCACCACCATCGCTTCACTCCGCGTCTGGCCGAAGGCGCCTGGCTGGCCCGGCGTGACGAGGTGCGCGCGATGATGGATGTGAGCGACGGTCTCGCGAAGGATCTGGACGCCCTCACTTCCGACGGACTGGCCGCCGCCTTGTGCGAACCGGCGATTCCCGTCAGCCCCGCCGCCAAAAGAGCAGCGGCCCGATCAGGTCGCAGCCCTCTCGCCCACGCCCTGGGTGACGGCGAGGATTACGAACTGCTCATCGTCGTGCGCTCCCGCGCAGACCTGAAGCGCCTGACGAAGGACTGGCGTCGGAGCTTTCCCCAGGTTCCCCTCGTCCCCCTCGGGAAATTCGTGCCGCGGAACAAACTTCCCGCCGGCGCGCTCGATCTTTCCCTCTATCGCGGTTATGAACATCTGCGATAAACTGCGCCAGGGCGTCGTCACGGATTCGGCCGCGGCCACCCGCGCGTTGGCGGCTGAGTTGGCCACGGCCTTGCCTCCCGACACCATGCTGGCGCTGCACGGCGACATGGGCGTGGGCAAGACGACCTTCGTCCAGGGCCTCGCCCATGGCCTCGGGGTGAAGGAGCAGGTCACGAGTCCGACGTTCGCGATCTATTCGGTTTATTCCGGCACCCGGACCAAGCTTGTGCACCTGGACGCTTACCGGCTGGAAAATGCGCGTCAGCTGGAAGATCTCCTGCTGGAGGAATTCCTCACGAGTCCCTGGTGCCTCGCGGTGGAATGGCCGGAGAAAACCGGCGACTGGCTCCCGGCCAACACCTGGCATCTTACCCTGTCGATCGTCGACGGAGACCGGCATCATCTCATCCTGCGGTAGCGCGCGGACGCTGTTGCGCGACGGCTTTTCCCCATAGAGCGAGGTGTTCCCGCTCCGAATGATGCCGCTAGAAACGTACCGCCCTACCTTCGGCAAAGGACCACGGTGGGATTGCCAATCAGGACCGCTCATGAAACCGGAACGGCCCGGACAAGAAAAAGCCCGCTCTTTCGAGCGGGCTTGAAGGGGATCAGGATTGCGCCTCTGGCTTGGGCGCTTCTGCCGGTTGCTCGGCCGCGGGCTCGGTCGGCGCAGGTGCCGGCGTTTCAGCGGCCGGCTCGGCAACTGATGCTTCCGGAGCCGTCGCCGGGGTTTCGACCGGTTCGGCCTTCGGTTGCGCCGGAGCCGCCGCCACGGGGGCCTCGGGGAAATCCACGGGATCGTGCTCTTCGTCTCCCGAGTCAGACTTCTTGGAGGTTTGCGGCGCAGTGGCGGGAGGCGCGAAGAGTTTGCCGTCGGCGAACTCGGTCACGTAGCCTTCCATCACCAACCACCGCAGATCATTGCTCATCTTGCGGAGTTTTTCAGCCTGTTCCGTAGCCAGTTCCGGGACCGGCGCGGCGACCGGGGCAGCACCCTCGACAACCGGCGCGGCCGGAGCCTCGGAGGGCAGATCGATCCCAAGGTAGATCTTCGGGAGATCCTTCACCTGGACCATCGGGTGTTTCTCGATGAAGTCGATCAGGGCGCTGATCGTCTCGGAGAAGACCTGTCCGGGAACGCGGAAGCGACGCTTCACGGCGCACACATAGGAGACGCCGCGCGAACCTTTCTTGAAGATGGTGAAGCCTTCGCGACGGAGACGACCACGCAGAGCGTTGGCGGTATCCAGCGGGAAGCGGCGTTGGCGCTCGACGTGACCCTCGAGGGCCCGGCGGATTTCACCCGCGGGAAGCTTCTCGATGTTCTTACCGTGGAAACGAACCGTCTCCACCGTGCGCACCACCCGGTCCCGGGCATGGGTGAGCAGATGAATGCGGGCTTCCTCGATATTGTCGAAGCTGACCGCAGCAGGGGCGGCGGGAGCCTCGGCGGCCGGAGCCTCCGAAGCCGGGGCCGACGGCGCTTCGCTGGCCGGAGTCTCGGCAGACGGGGCAGCCTCACCTTCCGCAGAAGCGGCGACCTCGATCGGCGGCGTGGTGGCATTCTTGGCAACCGGCTGCTTCCAGGTGTAGCGCGTAGTCTTTTTCATCTTCTCCAGCCACGCGGCCGCGACCTCAGGTTCGCGCACCGAGACGATGTTGTCGCGGAAACGGTCAAAGGACATGCCCTTGATCTTGGCGGCATAATGCTGCTGCAAGATCTGCTGGTAGCGGTGGTAGTTCGGGGGTCCGAGCAGGTCGCCGGTGACACCGCACTTGTTGATGATCGGGTAGCTGCCCTTGGGCGGGTCGATCTCGACCTCGGAAGTTTCAAAGAAAGCTCCCAGGTTGTTCGCGAGCACGTGCTGGATGGCTGCGTCCTCCGTATCAAACGGCAGGTGATCGGGCAGCGACATGTAGAGCGGCTCCGGCTTGCCGGCGGGCTGGCCCTCGGCCGCCTGCGGGCGCGTGCGCTGGATCACGACGACGAAGCGATCGTTCTTTTCCAACACTGCCTTGGTGATTTCAAAAAGCTGGAAGGTGCGGCAGGAAGCACGCACGGCCTTCACGATGGCGGCGAAACCGGTGTCTTCCGGATAGCACGTCGCCGTGAAATAGGGACTGATGTACGGAGCGCGGTCGAAGGACTGACCACCTCCACCCTCACGACGATCGCCGCGGAACTCGCCGCGCGGCTCACCGCGGGATTCGCGACGCGGACCGCCCGGACCGCGGTCAAAGCGGGGCCGATCACCTTGCGGCTGGCCTTCACCGGCAGGAGCACCCGGACCACCGGGAGCACCGGCGGGTTTGCGAAAGCCGCGGCGATCAGGACGGGGAGCACCCTGTCCCGGGCCACCCCGATCCCGGCGCTCGCCGCGATCAAAATCGCGTTCACGGCGGCCAGGCGAGACCGGTTTCACCTCGGTCCATTGGGTGCCAAAGTTGAAGGTCTGCAACTGACTGAGGTCGATTTTATTCAACCCCTGTTCGTTGGGTTCATTAGCAGGCGTATTGTCGTCCATGAAGGGCGTTAAACGGGCGTGGTTACCCGGTATGTGTCTTGGTTGTACTTGGAGTTCCACGCGTCCGGTCAGGCCCGCGGGAGAAGACAGTGTGCCTTGGGAGGAAACTGCTAGGCAAGCGCATTTCGGGGCTTTACAAGCCTTCGCGGATTTACCTAAGTCACCGTTCCTATCGTTGGAACGCTCGGGTGGTGGAATTGGTAGACACACACGTTTGAGGTGCGTGTGCCG
>Ga0066420_1000002_pt1 | contig 150981 bp, 122 predicted proteins | sample LakWasMet28_LOW6_2_FD_59547 | JGI IMG/M metagenome (GOLD analysis project Ga0066420, IMG submission 59547) | Freshwater sediment methanotrophic microbial communities from Lake Washington under simulated oxygen tension - Sediment Metagenome 28_LOW6 | ecosystem: Environmental > Aquatic >... | reverse complement strand
CGCTCGACCTCATCTACGTCGGCAACGAGAAGGACATGCTGATGATCGAGGGTTCCGCCGACCAGATCCCCGAGGAAAAGTTCATCGAGGCCCTCGCTTTCGGCCACCAGGCCATCCAGCCCATCATCGCCGCCATCCGCGAGCTCGTGAAGCTCGCCGGCAAGCCGAAGGCGACCTTCGCCCTCGTCGGCGCCACCCCGGAGGCCCGCGCCATTATCGAGCGCGTCGTCCCCGCCTCCCGCATCGTCGAGGCCATCTTCGGCTACGAGAAGAACGTCCGCTCCGCCAACGTGAAGAAGCTCAAGGAGGAGGCCAAGGCCGCCCTCCTCGCCGAGCTCGGCGAAGGCAAGTTCACCGACGTTGACCTCAATGTCGTGTTCGAAGACCTCCAGTACAAGGCCTACCGCTCCACGGTGCTCGCCCGCGGCGTTCGCTCCGACAAGCGCGACGCCAAGTCGCTGCGTCCGCTCAGCGCCCAGGTCGGTGTCCTCCCCCGCGTCCATGGTTCCGCCATGTTCCAGCGCGGTGACACCCAGAACATCGCCCTCGTCACCCTCGGGCCGACGAAGGAAGCCCAGGACATGGACGGCCTCACCGGCGGCGCGACGTCCAAGTCGTTCATCCTCCACTACAACTTCCCGCCGTTCTCCGTCGGTGAAGCCGGCCGTTTCATCGGACCCGGCCGACGCGAAATCGGACACGGTGCCCTCGCCGAGCGTTCGCTCGTGCCGATTCTGCCCCCGGAGGATGTCTTCCCCTATTCCATCCGCGTGGTCTCCGAGATCATGGCCTCCAACGGCTCGACCTCGATGGCCTCGATCTGCGGCGGCTGCCTGGCCCTCATGGACGCCGGCGTGCCGATCATCGCCCCGGTCGCCGGTATCTCCTGCGGTCTCATGACCGAGATGGATGCCAACGGTGCCATCACCAAGTGGACCACCATCACCGACATCCTCGGTGAAGAAGATCACTTCGGCGACATGGACTTCAAGGTCGCCGGCACCACCAAGGGCATCACCGGCTTCCAGCTCGATCTCAAGATCAACGGTCTGCCCTTCGAGATCGCCAAGACCGCCATCATGCAGTGCCGCGAGGCCCGCATTGAGATCCTCAAGACGATGCTCGCCTCGCTGCCGGCTCCCCGCAAGGACCTCAGCAAGTACGCTCCCCGCATCCAGACGATCCAGATCGATCCCGAAAAGATCGGCCTGCTCATCGGACCGGGCGGCAAGACGATCCGCCGCATCACCGAGACGACCGGCGCGCAGATCGACATCTCCGACGACGATTCGGGCAAGGTCTTCATTTACTCGAACAACGCCGACGCCATGAACCGCGCCGTGCAGGAAATCGACGCCCTCTGCGGCGGCGGTTCCCAGATCGAGATCGGCAAGATCTACACCGGCCGCGTCACCGGTACCAAGGAGTTCGGCGCCTTCGTCGAGTGTCTCCCGGGCAAGGAAGGCCTCGTCCACATCTCCGAGCTGGCCGACTTCCGCGTCCGCCGCACCGAGGATGTCGTCAAGGTCGGCGACTCCATCACGGTGAAGTGCGTCGGCATCGACGAGCGCTCCGGCAAGGTCCGTCTCAGCCGCAAGGCCGCGATGGCTGATCTCGAGGCCCAGAAGCAGGCTGGTGGTGGCGAAGCCGCCTCCGCCGAGGCTCCGGCCCCCGAGGCCCCCGCCGCCCAATAAATCGGCTCCTCCCCTTCAAGCCGCGACGAAAGTCGCGGCTTTTCTTTTGGCCGCACGGGTTCGTCAGTTGGCCCGTCGGGCCGGACAAGCATTTCCTGAATTCCTCGCTGCTGGGTTGCCCTGCCCTGTCCGGCGCCTACGCTTGCTTTTCCGTGCCTGCCCAAACCCACAAAGGCCTCCGCGCCATCGCCCTTTTCGAAGCGTTCAAAGGCGTGATCGTGCTGGCGGCGGGATTCGGGGTGCTGAGCCTGCTCGGTCGTGATGCGGCCGCCCTGGCCGAGCGACTGATCAACCGCCTCCACCTCAATCCGGCCGGACACTACTCCCACATTTTCCTGATCATGATGGGTGACGTGACCAACCAGCGCCTCTGGTTGATCGCGGGCTTCGCGTTGCTCTATGCCGCCGTCCGTTTTGCGGAAGCCTATGGTCTCTGGCACGAGCGCCGGTGGGCTGAGTGGTTTGCCGCGCTGAGCGGCGCCGTCTACATCCCAATCGAGCTCTACGAAATTGTCAGCCATGCCACCTGGCTCAAGTTTGCGACCCTCTCCGTCAACCTGCTGATCGTCGGTTACATGGTCTGGCTGCTGACCGAACGCCGGCGACTACGCGCAGCGCCCACCCAGCCCTGAGACCATCGCCACGGGAGGGCCATCACTTCCCCTTCGCCGCCGCTTCGTCCTTGGGCGGCGACAGGTCCTTCGCTTCGCCGAGGAACTTGAGATCTCCCATCTCGACCAACCCCCGACTCTCCTCGCCGCGGATCAGCCGACCGCTGTCCTGGCCAAAATACTTCGAGGCTCCCTTCATCATCGCCACGAGGCTTTCGTCGAAGCGGTTGCCTGGAGCACGCACGCTCACGCGGGTAATCCAGAGCTGTTTCATCTTATTGTGCTTCTTCAGCTCCTTGAAATCATAGGCGGTGATGATGATGTAGTAGCGGGCCTCTTCGACATCGGCGATGAGATCGGTGTAACGGTCGCCGCCTCCGGCCCAACGTCGGATGTCATTGGATTCGATGATCTCGGCGCCGTAGCCGAGCAAACGGGCGTTATAGCCGTTAATCTCGTCGCGCATCCGGTTGTCCGCAAACAAGCGGGCCATCATGCTTTCGAAATAGTTCGCCTCATAACCCAAGGCCGCCGACTCGGTGCTGGCAAACGGCACGCTGGGGCCGGACCCAGCCAACTCTGAGGAACTCAACTTGAACTCCCGCTGCAGGGAGAGCAACGAGGTCAGGGCGGATGAGGCGGCGTTTACGTTCATCTCCTTGTTCGTCCCGTTGGGCGCGATGGTATTTCCCCACTGGATCACGAGCAGCAGCCCGGCCTGATCCTCCCGCTGGGCATAATGATAATTCTGCTGGGACAGCAGGCGCATGGCGATCCCGGCGACGTCGGGAAAGGAAACCTTGTCCACGGTAAGGTCGGCCGCCGTGCCCTTGACGCGGCCACCGTTGCTCAGGGCATAGTACTCGGGCTTGAACGTGCCCTTCTTCGTCATCTCGCGCTTGTAGCCGTTGCCCGTGCGTGCATGCACCACGGTCGCGATGGCATCTTCCGCAAATCCGCTCCCGGGCGCGACCGCCAGGCACGCGAGCGCAACAGCCAGACGGCAGCCGATGGTACGCGTCATTTGGCCCCCTTCTTCTTTGCGGAGACCGGCTCCTTGGCTTCGCCGAGGAACTTGAGCTCGCCCATTTCGACCACCCCTTTGCTCTCCTCGCCCCGGACCAGCCGTCCGCTGTCCTCGCCGAAATACTTCGATGCCCCCTTCATCATGGCCACCACGCTGTCGTCGAACCGGTTGCCCGGCGAGCGCACGCTTACCCGGGTCTGCCAGAGCAGTTTCTTCGTGTTCCGGTTGACGAGCTGGTCGAAATCGTAAGCCGAGATGATGATGTAGTACCGTGATTCCTCGATGTCCGCGATCAGGTCGGTGTAGCGGTCGCCCCCTCCGGCCCACCGGCGGATGTCGTTGGATTCGTTGATGTCGTCGAGATAGCCCAGCAGCCTCGCATTGGGCAGGTTGACCTGATCCCGGGTCCGATTCTCCATCATCACCCGGAGCATCGCGTTCTCAAAGGACTCCTCCGCAGCCTGGATCACCACGTCCGACGCCGACGCAAACGGATTGCCACCACCCTGACCGACGGAGCCCCCCGGACCACCGCCCAAAGCCTTCAAGGAGGAGAGGGCGGACGCGGCTTCGTTCACGCCGAGCACGTAATTGCCGCCGTTAAAGGCGACCGTCGCACCCCAATGCAGCACGATCATGATCTTGGCCTCCTCCTTTGAGCGCGCATAGAGGTAGTCCTTCTGGGCCAGCATGCGCATGGCGATATCGGCCACTTCGGGATAACTCACCTTGTCGATCGTGACATCGCTCCCCGTGCCCGCGATGCGCCCGCCATTGGCGAGAGCATAGTACTCGGGCTTGAATCTGCCGTCGGCCAGACGCTTGCGCTGGTAGCCACTGCCCACACGGGAGTAGACCGCCGTAGCCACCGTTTCACCCGCGATCAAAGCGGACACCGACACGATCAAGAGGCCGCAGACGAACAGAGATAGATTGTATCGGGTGTGCATGGGGTAGCAGCGTTGGGGCGTGGGGCGCAGTCGACCGGATCGGCCCATCCGGGGGTAAAAGGCCAATAGCCTTTCGCAGACTCACCTTACGTGGAAAAGTTCCCCACAATCCAGCCTCACTTTCAATCCAGCACTCGCCCGGACTACTCCACTTCGATGAGCCGCTGGATATGGTGCTCGGGGATGGCCGTCAGCGTGCCGTCCGGACTCGCCAGGAGCACTCTGCCGTTTTCATCGATGCCCGCAAAGGCGCCTTCGGTGATTGGGAGGTCAATTTCGGGCACCGCCTCCAGCCACACGTGACGGCGCGTTCCCCAGCAACGATTGATCTCCGGCAAGAGGCCGGCTAGCCGCTTCGCAGCAAAGTCCTCATGGGCCCGGCGGATTCCCGCCAACACCGGCTCGATCAATTGGTCCGGCCTGGTCAACGCCCGGTTGCAGTGATCGAGCAGCCGTCCTGCCGTGTAGCGCAGGGTATGGTCCTCCAACCAGGGCCGGTTCGTGATGTTGATACCGATGCCAACCAACAGGGTCCCCGTACCACCCTGCTCCACCAAAATGCCGCCCACCTTGCGCGGCCCGATCATGAGATCGTTGGGCCAGCGCAACCGCAGGTCCTCCACGCAGTTCGCCGTCAGCGCTTCCATCACGCCCCGGCCGATCGCCAAGGCAAACCCTCGCCAGGCGGCGGCGTTGCCATCAAAGGGCAGGACGGCCGTCAGGTAGAGTCCGCCGAGATCGGAGGTGAATTGGCGCTCACGCTGGCCGCGACCATTCGTCTGGTGCGCCGCCACCACGGCCGACCAAGGCGGAAGGCCGGCCGCCCGGTACTGCGTGGAATCAACCTCCGGCAGCGACTCAACCTGCCAGCTGGCAGATGCCTGGGAGAACTGCTCTGTCGCCGCCGTGATCATGAGCCATCGGCTAGTGCGCCAGGGTTGAGAGGAAATACCCGGCGGCGACGGCCGTACCGATCACCCCCGCGACGTTGGGCCCCATGGCGTGCATCAGCAGATAGTTGCCCGAATCATATTTCTGGCCTTCCACATGGGACACCCGGGCCGCCATGGGCACGGCCGACACGCCGGCCGAACCGATCAACGGATTCACCGGATTGCCCGGGCTGAACCAGTTCATCACTTTGGCCGCGAGCACCCCGCTGGCCGTGGAAACGCCGAAGGCCACGACACCCAGCAGAATGATTTTTAACGTGGCCGGGGCGAGGAAACTCTCGGCCGCCATGGTGATGCCCACACTGGTGCCCAAAAAGATCGTGAGCACGTTAATGATCTCATTCTGAGCCGCTTTGACCAGGCGCTCGGTCACGCCGCACTCCCGCAGGAAATTGCCCAACATGAGCATCGCAATCAGGGCGGAGGCGTCCGGCACCAGCAGAATGCAGATGACCATCACCATGACCGCGAAGATGAGCTTCTCGAGTTTGCTGACGGGCCGCAGCGACTTCATCCGGATGCGACGTTCCTTGTTGGTCGTGAGCAAACGCATGATGGGCGGCTGAATCAAAGGCACCAGAGACATGTAACTGTAAGCCGCCACCGCCACCGCGCCGAGCAGTTCGGGCGCCAGCTTGTTGGTCAGGAAGATGGCCGTCGGGCCATCCGCCCCGCCGATGATGCCGATAGATGCGGCCTGTTTGGCCGTGAAGCCCATGATACCCGCCCCAAAAAAGGAGATGAACAGTCCCATTTGAGCCGCGGCGCCCAGCAACAGGGTACGCGGCATGGCAATTAGCGGACCGAAATCGGTCAACGCACCGACGCCGAGAAAAATCAGCGGCGGGAACAGCTCCAGCTTGATGCCCTGGGAAATGAAATCGAACAGGCCACCCTCCACGCGTTCAACGCGCAGCTTCTGCTTGGCGTCCACCCCTGGTCCGATCTCCCCCTCATGCACGACAGGACTGCCCTCGATAGTAAAGGTTGCGGTCTCATAGACACCGTTGGGATGCATGGTGGCCGTGATGACGCCGCGGGTCGGGAGATTGGCAATCAGCGCGCCGAACGCGATGGGCACCAGCAACAGCGGTTCAAAACCCTTCGCGATCGCGAGCCAGAGCAACACGCAGACAATGGCCCACATGATGAGCATTTTCCCGGTGACCAGGGTGAAACCGGTGGTGGTGAAGAAATCGAGTAATCCTTGGATCATGGCGAGAGGGGGTTAGCGGACTTTGCGGGCTGAGTGGATTTGACGGCGGCCCTCCCTGGCCCAGTCGATGGCATGCGTATCCAAGGGCACGATGGCGGCGATGCGGTGAGAGGAGTCCAAATAGACATGGACGGCCGCGGCGATAACCGCGGCGATTTCAGGCGCCAGCTTCTCCGCTTCGGGAGCGGCCACAGGAGCACCGGCCGGGGCCGGCGCCGCGACGACCGGAGATCGGGACTCTCTCGCGGCCTTTCGTTTGAAGAAAGAGCCGACGATCTCCAACAACATCCAGATCAGGCCGAGCGCGATAAAGACAACCACCAGGCCGGTGAGCTGAAAGAGCAGTGATTCCTTGAATCCCGGATGCTCGGGGATGGCGGCCCCGAGTGGCAGGATGATGAGGTGGTTTATTGGGGGCGTCATGAAAGTGGAAGATTTGCGCCCGAATGCTCAAGGTCGGTCACCCCAAGCCTCCTGGTTGGCCAGCGCCTTGCGGCGGATCTGGCGGGCGATCAGGGCCAGTCCCACGGGGACCAGCAGATATCCGAAAATGACCACCGCCGCCTGTAGCCGCCCCGTCAGCATCGGAGCCAGCAGACGCACGCCCGCGACACCGATCAGGGCCGTCAAGAGCCCCGGCATCCAGGTACGCAGAGTGTCGGCAATGGGTTTCATGGTTCAGCGCATGTGCGGCACCAGGGAAACGAAAATGCCGGTCAGGATCGCGGTGGTGATCACGCCGCTGATGTTTACGCCCAGGGCCTCGGGCAGGATGATGACGTCGGGCGCGACCTTGCTGACTTCCTTCTGGGCCACCTTGGCCGTGGAAGGCACGCAGCTCACCCCGGCGATTCCGATCACCGGATTGAATTTCCGCCCGCTGGCGAGATAGAGAATGTAACCCCCGACGATGCCGCCCACACCCGAGAGCAGCAGCGCGATGATGCCCAGCACCAGAAGCAGCAGCACCTTGGGATTGAGGAGCGTGCTCGCCTCGCACAAGACCCCCAGCAACAGACCGAGGAAGAACGTGGCGCCGTAGAGCAGGACGTTCTCGATGACATTGATGAAGTACTGCAGGCCGGCCTCGCGTACCGCCACGCCCACAAAGAGCGAAAGCAGGAGCGGCGCCGCCGAGGGGAACAACAGGCAGAGCATCGTGCCCGCGACAAAGGCGAAGGCCAGTTTCTCCCCCGCGGTAATCCTCACCGGCGGTTTCACCACCGGGCGGATCGCCCGCAGCTTGGCCGGTACCAGAAACCTGATCAGGTAGGGGTAACCGCCATAGGTCAGACCGAGATAAAGATAGGCCACCACCGTGATGGGGACAAACAGGTGTTTGGCCAGAGTCAGCGAAGTAAACAGCACCATCGGGCCGTCCGCGCCACCAACGAGCGCGATGGACGCCGCTTCGTTGTAGTTGAACCCCAAGGCCACGGCGATCGGGAAGGTGGCGACCGTTCCCAACTCGGCACACATGGCCAGAAACATGCTTTGAAAGGGCCGGGCCAGCAGGAAGCCGACGTCAAGGAGCACGCCGATGCCCATGAAAACAAAACAGGCGATCAGGCCGTTGCTGAAGGCGAAGGTGTAGATCGGCTGCAGAAAATCGATCTGCAGGATGTACATGAGGTCGCCGGTATCCGTCACCAGCGGGGCCAGGAAAAGCGTTCCCGGCGTGGTCCCGTTCGCCATGACGGCTTCGCCGGTGCTGCGGGCCATCACCGCGGAGGTCGCGGGATCCAGAAAGAGCACCCCCGCGTTGACCATCGCCATGCCGAGTCCCATCGGGATCATCAGCAGCGGCTCCAGAATGCCTTTGCGCCCGAGAAAGATCAGCAGTCCGCCCAGCGCGATCAGGGCCAACCTCGCCATGAGCAGCGAGGGATGGCTCTGCACCAGGGTGGTGATGCCTTGAAAAATTCCGGCAATGTCGGAGAGGTTCATACGGTTCAGGAGCCTCCGCCGAATTTCCGGACGACAAAGAACAGCAGCGAGATGAGACCCGCCACCAGCATGGATATCACCAATGCCAGCCCGAACATGATGGCGGCGGAGGATATGGCGGTGGAAATCATAGGATGGGTTGGCAACCGAAGGAGGGAGGCCGGCTCAACGGACGCGGTGGGAGGAATAGATCTCCCGCCGGCCTTCGAGCGACCACATGAGCATGAGCTTGTCGACGTTCACGGTCAGAGGCTGCTGGGGCACGACCGAGGTCACCCGGGCGTTGTCACCCAAGGCCGCGTAGACCGCGGCGGCGATCACCACGGCCACATCCGTCGGCACGCCGGCCAGCGGGTTTTGGGCCTTGGCCACAGCCGGCTGCGGGCTCGGGTGCGTCGCGGCCAGATAGCGGCCCATGGCCGCCAGGAGGCAGAGAAACACCGCGATCCCGAGGATCACCCAGAACAGGTTCATCCAGGGAAACCGAACGGTTTCGGCAAACACTGGCAGTGGCAGCACGTGCATGGCGGGAAAGGGATCAGGGTTAGCCGATCACCAGCAGGGTGCCTCCTTCCTCGACGGCCTCTCCGGCTTTCGCCGTGATCGATTTGACCGTGCCAGCCTGTTCGGCAAAGACGAAGGTGTTCATCTTCATGGCCTCGATGGTCGCCAGCTGGGCGCCGGCGGCGACGGTGGCCCCCACCTGCACATCAATGGAAACCACTTTTCCGGCGAGCGGACTGCGCACGGCGCCGGCGGCAGCCGCCGCGGGAGCAGCAGCGACCGGAGCCGCGACGTTGGTCGCGACGGGTGCGGGGGCGGACGCCACCGGAGCGGCAGGGGCGGCGGATGATGGGGTGACGACAGCAGGCTCATCGGTCATTTCGACCGTTACTTCGTAAGCTTTGCCGTCAACGGTAACGCGGAGTTTTTTCATAGCGCAGGAATATCAGGGTTAGAGGGGAATGTTGCCGTGTTTCTTGGGCGGACGGGTGTCGCGCTTGGACAAGGTGTTTCTCAGGGCCATGGCGACGACCGCCCGGGTCTGGGCCGGTTCGATCACGTCGGTGATGAGTCCCTTGCGGGCCGCCTCGTAGGGTGAAGCGAACTTGGCCCGGTATTCCGTGGCTAGCTCGGATTCCTTCGCCTTGGGCTCCTTGGCGGCGGCGATCTCCCGTTTATACAGGATCTTCACCGCGCCTTCGGCACCCATGACAGCGATTTCGGCGGTCGGCCAAGCATAGACAAGATCGGCGCCCATGTCGGCACTGCACATGGCCAGGTAGGCGCCACCGTAGGCCTTCCGCATGATGACGGTGATTTTCGGCACCGAAGCGGCGGCGTAGGCGAAAAGCATCTTGGCCCCGTGGCGGATGATGCCGCCGCGTTCCTGCGCCACTCCGGGCATGAAGCCCGGGATGTCGACGAGCGTGACGATCGGGATGTTGAAGGCGTTGCAAAAGCGGATGAAGCGCGCGCCCTTGTCGGAGGAATCGATGTCGAGCGTGCCGGCCTTGACCATCGGCTGGTTGGCGACGATGCCGCAGACGATGCCCTGCACGCGACCGAAGCCCACCACCAGATTCTTCGCCCATTCGCGGTGCACCTCGAGAAAGTCGCCGTTGTCGACCAGCCGGTTGACGATCTTGTAGATGTCCAACGGTGACTTGGCATCCGCCGGGACCAGTTCGTTCATGACCGGGTCCGGCGCGAGGTTCAGGCTGGGCGTCGGGGCATGGGGCGGGTCGAGCACGTTGTTGGCCGGCAGGAAACCGAGCAACCGCCGCGCAACCGCGAGCGCCTCGGCGTCATCCTCGGCGAGGAAATGCACGTTGCCACTGACGCCGGCGTTCACCATCGCACTGCCGATGTCATCCATGGTCACGGCCTGGCCGGTCGCGGCCTTGATGACCTCGGGACCGCAGATGAACATGTTGGCGTTCTTCCGCGTCATGATGAGAAAATCGGTCAGGGCGGGACTGTACGCTGCACCACCCGCGCAGGGACCGGCGATGATCGAGACCTGGGGCATGACACCCGAAGCGAGCACGTTGCGATAGAAGACCTGACCGTAGCCGGAGAGCGAATCATCACCCTCCTGGATGCGAGCGCCGCCGGAATCGTTGATGCCGACGACCGGGATGCCGGCCTTCATGGCATAGTCCATGAGGTCACAGATTTTCTTGGAGTGGATGCGGCCGAGGGCGCCGCCGCCGATGGTGAAGTCCTGGCTGAAGACCGCCACCGGGCGTCCGTCGACATAGCCGACTCCGGTGATCACACCGTCTCCCGGGAAGCTCTTGTCCTCCATGCCGAAGTCATGGCAGTCGTGGTCGGCGTGCATGCCCCACTCCATGAAGGTGCCGGGCTGGAACAGCGCTTCCACGCGCTCCCGGGCCGACATGATGCCCTTCTCCCGGCGCGCGGCGAGTTTGTCCAGGCCGCCGGCGGCCTTGGCCGTTTGACGGCGTTTTTCCAGATCAGCGAGGAAATTGGTTGCGATAGGCATGAGGCGTTTCTCCTTAGTGAGCGGCGGTGGCGCCGGGTTTGAGGGCACAGAGTTCCGTCAACACGCCGCGCGTGGATTTCGGATGCAGGAAGGCGACGAGCTTGCCCGCGGCCCCATCAAAGGGCTTCTCGTGAATCAGGCGGACACCGGCTCCCGCGGCCTGACGCAGCTGGGCGTCGATGTCATCGGTGCGGAACGCGACATGGTGCACGCCTTCGCCGCGATCGGTGAGAAACTTCGCGATCGGGCTCTCCGGTGCCGTCGGCTCCAGCAGTTCCAGGTGCACGCCACCGGCATCGAAAAATGCGGTGCGCACTTTTTGCGACGCAACTTCCTCGCGACCGAGACATTTGAGGCCGAGCGCTTTTTCGTAGAGGGGAATCGCTTCGTCCAGCGAGCGGACCGCGATACCGAGGTGATCAATGGCTTGGATCATAATAGAGTGGGTTTTACCGTGGCGCCACTCTAGCGGAATTGTCCCCCGGCCTCTGCGCACATCTTGTGAAGTCATGCGCAGCACTAATTCCACGCTGAGCATATTTTGGCTATGACCGTTTCTAATCCGTATCCGGTCGTGCATTAGCCGCCTTCAGCAAGCGGCGCGCCGCGACCGGTGGGGCCAGCAATCCCGCGCCAACTTCCCTCTCCGTCTCCTTCTGAATCGCTCGAACCGCCGGGTTGCGAAGAAAGGCCGCCCGCAACCCTTCCTCCACCAGCGCGTGCAACCAGGCGAGATCCTGTTTGCGGCGCCGGCCGGCGATTAGGCCGTTGAGTTTGCCTGCGGCAAAATAATCCTGCACGGCGGCCCAGAGCTCCCCCACTCCGCTCCCCGTGGTTGCGGAGCAAGCGAGGACGGGCGGCTGCCAGATCCCGGGCTCCGTCGAGAGATAGTGCAGCGCCCGGCCAAGCTCCAACCGCGTGGCCTCAGCGCGCAGTTGGTTTTCCCCATCGGCCTTGTTCACCGCCAGCACGTCCGCCAGTTCAAGGATGCCTTTCTTCATGCCCTGCAGTTCATCCCCGGCCCCGGCGATCATGAGCACCACAAAACAGTCCACCATGCCGCGCACCATCACCTCGCTCTGGCCGACACCCACCGTCTCCACGAGCACGATGTCGTAACCGGCGGCTTCGCACAACGTGATCGATTCGCGCGTCCGCCGGGCCACGCCGCCCAACTCACCGCCGCTCGGGGACGGCCGGATGAAGGCCGTCGGCTGACGGGAGAGTTTTTCCATGCGGGTCTTGTCGCCCAGGATGCTGCCACCCGTGACCGGACTGCTCGGATCGACGCTGAGCACCGCGACCCGATGCCCTTCGCCGCAGAGCCGGGCGCCCAACGCATCGATGAAAGTACTCTTGCCCGCACCGGGAACGCCCGTGATGCCGACACGCTGCGCGCCACCGGCTTTCGGGGTCAGCAACTCCAGCAGATGTTCCGCCGCGCTTCGGTGGGCTTCGGCGCGGCTTTCCACGAGCGTGATACCCCGCGCCAGCGCCGCCCGCTCTCCGGCGAGAATGCGCGTGGCGAGACTCTGCGTGTCAAGCGGCGCAGCCGGGATGCTCTTGCTCCGGAACGCGGGATTGCCGGTCGCTCCCGCCACGACCCGCGTGGCGAAGCCCTCGCCACCCTCCGGTGGCACCCAATCGGGTTGTTGGGGGGCATTCGACATGCGTGGAAGTTATCTCAACTCAGGCGACCGGGGCGACTCCTAGTTTTTCGAGCAGTTGCGCAGCGGACTGCGGCACCGGCGTACCGGGACCGAAGACCGCAACGGCACCGTTCTTGTAGAGGTAATCGTAGTCTTGTGCCGGGATGACTCCGCCGCAGACGACCAGAATATCCGGACGTCCGAGCCGGGTCAGTTCGGCCACGAGCTGCGGCAGGAGCGTTTTGTGCCCGGCCGCGAGTGAACTCATGGCCACCACGTGCACGTCATTCTCCACGGCGTCGCGGGCCGCTTCTTCCGGCGTTTGGAACAAGGGTCCGATATCCACATCGAAACCCATGTCGGCCATGGCCGTGGCCACCACCTTGGCTCCCCGGTCGTGTCCGTCCTGGCCAAGCTTGGCGATGAGGATACGTGGACGACGTCCTTCGCGCTCGGCAAAGGCATCGGCCATTGCCCGCACTCCGGCGACGTCTCCGCGTCCGGCGTAGGCCGACTGATAGACACCCGAGACCGAACGAATCTGTGCCTGATAGCGGCCGAAATGTTTCTCCAGCGCGTCGGAGATTTCCCCGAGCGTGGCGCGGGCCTGCGCGGCCGTGATACTCAAGGCGAGCAGATTGCCTTCGCCCGTGCGGGCGGACTCGGTCAGGGCGTCAAGGGCGGCGCGAACCTGCGCAGGGTCCCGCTCGGCGCGCAGCTTCTGCAGCTGCTTGATCTGGGCCTCGCGCACGGCGGTGTTGTCGACCTCGAGAATGTCCATCGGGTCCTCGCGTTCCAGACGGTGCTTGTTGACCCCGACGATGGTTTCCTGGCCCGAGTCGATCATGGCCTGCCGGCGGGCGGCGGCCTCCTCGATGCGGAGCTTGGGCAAGCCGGTCTCAATGGCCTTCGCCATGCCGCCGAGTTTCTCAACCTCCTGGATGTGCCCCCAGGCGCGGTGCACGAGGTCGTGCGTGAGCCGTTCCACGTAGTAGGAGCCACCCCACGGATCGACCACGTTGCACAGGCCGGTCTCGGCCTGCAGGTACAACTGGGTGTTGCGCGCGATGCGGGCGGAGAAATCCGTCGGCAACGCGATGGCCTCATCCAGCGAGTTGGTGTGCAGCGACTGCGTGTGGCCCATGACGGCCGCCATCGCTTCGACGCAGGTCCGGGCGACATTGTTGAACGGATCCTGTTCGGTCAGCGACCAACCTGAGGTCTGCGAATGCGTGCGCAGCGCCATTGACTTGGGGTTCTTCGGATTGAACTGCTTCACGAGCTTCGCCCAGAGCAGCCGGCCGGCCCGCATCTTGGCGACTTCCATGAACAGGTTCTTGCCCTGCGCCCAGAAGAAGGAAAGCCGCGGGGCGAAGGCGTCGATGTCGATGCCGGCCTTGAGACCGGTGCGGATGTATTCCAAGCCGTCGGCCAGCGTGTAGGCGAGTTCCAGGTCGGCGGTCGCGCCGGCTTCCTGCATGTGATAACCCGAGATGGAGATCGAGTTGAACTTCGGCATGTTTCGCGAGGTGTACTCGAAGATATCCGCAATGATCTTCATCGAGGGACCGGGCGGATAAATGTAGGTGTTCCGCACCATGTATTCCTTGAGGATGTCATTCTGGATGGTGCCGGACAGGTTTTCCGGCTTCACACCCTGCTCGATGGCGGCCGCGATGTAGAAGGCCAGCACGGGCAGGACCGCGCCGTTCATGGTCATCGACACGCTGATGCGGTCGAGCGGAATGCCCTGGAATAGCGCATGCATGTCCAGCACCGAGTCGACCGCGACCCCGGCCTTGCCGACGTCGCCGACGACGCGAGGGTGATCGCTGTCGTAGCCGCGGTGGGTCGCCAGATCGAACGCGACCGAGAGACCGGTCTGTCCGGCCGCGAGGTTGCGGCGATAGAAGGCGTTCGATTCCGTGGCCGTGGAGAAACCGGCGTATTGCCGGACCGTCCAGGGCTTCAGCACGTACATCGTCGCATAGGGACCGCGCAGAAAGGGCGCGATGCCTGCCGTGTAGTCGAGATGCTCGGTCGGGGCGAGATCGGCCGGCGTGTACACCGGTTTCACGGGGATCTGCTCCAAGGTGGGCCAGTCCTCGATGGCGTTGGTGCCGTTGGCCTCGGCGCGAGCCGCCTTGCGCCAGGCACTCTCGGTGCCCCGGGCAAAGGCATCGGCGTTAAGATCAATCTTGGTGTAATCGGGAAATTTCATGTGGTGGAAGATTAGAGGCCGAGTTGGTCCAGCATACGGGAGAGCATCTGGGCGCAGTTGGCGCGCACGTGGATGAAGTCATCCACGCCGGCCGCCTTGAACCGCTGTTGCAGCTCCGGTGTCGCCGGCAAGCCGGCCAGTATGACGGTCAGCGGAATCGATCCGGATTTGAGCGCGCCGGCCAGGGGCGGCACGGTGTCCGGGTAGTTGTCGTCCGTGGAGCAGATGACCACAATCGGGGCACCTGAATCCCGGGCGGCGGTTGCCGCGGCAGCGGGCGTCTCGAAGCCCTTGTTGCTGACGACCTCAAAGCCGCCGGCCGCGAAGAATCCGGTGGAGAAATCGGCCCGGGCCGCGTGCTGTTTGCGGGGACCGAGGTTGGCGAGGAAGACCTTGGGCCGGGCCCCGGTGCGGGCCAGGGCCGCGTCGGTGCGGCGGCGCAGCGCCTCAAACGGGGAGCTGCGACGGCGGATCTGCACCCGCTTGACGGTCGCTTCATCCGTCCGGCCGGCGCGCAACACCTTGGAAACCTCACCGATCGTGGCCCCATGGCCGAACGCTTCCGTGAGTTTTTTCATGCGGGTGGCGGCCGTTGCCCCGAGGATGCCTTCAAGCCGTTGCATCACCTCGGCCCCGTGCTCGGGCTCCTGAGCCATACGATAGTTGGCCACCTGCCGGGCGCGGCGGGCCGCGAGCGCGGCATAGTCCGGCAGTTCCACCTGCGGCAGCTTCTCCTTGAGATTGGGCTGCAGATTGGTGCCGATGATACCGTCGCGGCGGGTTTCCACCGCGGCAATCCTTTCGCCGGCGAGACGGTCGACGGATTCCTGAGGGAAGCCGGCCTTGATGGCCTCGGCCATGCCCCCCTTGCGTTCGACTTCCTGGAACAGGGCCCAGGCCTTGGTGGCCAGCTGGCGCGTGAGCGTCTCGACACACCAGGATCCGCCGGCCGGATCGACCACGCGGCCGAACTGACATTCCTCCGCCAGAATGATTTGGATATTGCGAGCCAGGCGGCGGGAGAAATCATCCGGCACCTGATAACATTCGTCGAAGGGCGCGACATGCAGGCTGGCGCAGCCGCCCACGACGGCGGCAAAGGCTTCCGTAGTGGCGCGCAGCAGATTCACATGCGGGTCGCGCACCGTCTTGTTCCAGAGCGAAGTACGGGCGTGGCAGACGAGTTTTGCCGATGCCGACGTGCCGCCGGCGGCGGTGACCGCGCGGGCCCAGAGGAGGCGGGCCGCCCGGAACTTGGCCACTTCCATGAGGAAGTTGGAACCGGTGGAGAACGTGAACAGGAAACGCGGGGCCGCGCGGCTGACGACAATCCGCCGGGCCGCCATCGCCCGCAGGTAGTCGACACCGGTCGCGATACCGAAGGCCAGTTCGTGCACGGCTGAACCGCCGGCATCAGCCCAGTGGTTCGCCGCCACCCCGATCGTGCGCAACGGGCTGCCGGCCCGCGAGGCCCAGTCGGTCAGCACCGCCATGTCTTCATAAGCCGACTCGAGTCCACCCGGCAGGGTGCCCCGGCCCAGCCATTCGGAGAAGGGATCGGCCAAAATTCCGCCGCGCAGGGCGGAAGGCTTCAGGCCCTGTTCGGCGAGAGCAGCCATGAACAAAGCCGCCAGCGGCAGGGCGGAAACGCCCGCCGGCACGTGCACTGGAACGGCCGCGAGATTGACCCCGCGCAGAGCCCGCAGCAGATCGTCCAATGAGGCCAGCGAGAGACCGCAGCCGCCCACTTCACCCGGACGCGCCTCGTCGGCGTCCAAGCCGACGCGCGTCGCGATATCGAGGAGGATGTTGACGGCATTCTGGCCGCGATTGAGATCCTGCAGCAGGGCCGCATTGAACTCCTCGGGCTGGCCATAAGGCAGCTCCTGGCAGATCTGCCATCCGGCCGGCCGGGTGCCGAGCGCACTCGCGCCACGGACGTAGCCCGGCAAGCCGGGCCAGTCACCACCGGCCAAGGCCGCATCGGCCCGCGTGTAGATCGGCTGGATATCGATGCCCTCGGGGCTTCGCGTCACCAGTTTTTTCTCAAAGGGTGCACCGTTGAGGGATTCCTCCGCGGCCTGACGCCATTCGGTGGGCCCCGGTACGGGAAATTCTTCAAACAAGTTCGGCTGAGGTTTGATTTTCATGATGTCGTGGTTACTTCCTCGATGCTGATTTCGTGGCGGTTGTTGCCAATCGAGAGGAAAAAATGCTTGGGGCCCGCGCCAGAAGTCTGGGCGTGGCTCGCGACTGCCACCGGAGATTTCGCGGGAGCGGCCGCCGGGGTGGCGGCGACAGCCGATGTGGGGGCCGGCTTGGCCGCAGGCGGACGAAGCAAGGCCTCGGTCTCGCGCGGAAACATGGCATAGAGCACGGCCACGTCATCCGTGGCGGGTAGATCTTTGGCGGCGAGCTCGGCGCGCAGCGCAGGCATTCTGGGCGGCAGTTGGTCGGCCGGTCGGCCCGTCACAACGCTTTGGCCGGATTTTTTCTCGGCCAGCGCGCGCAATTCCGCATCCACCGGACCAGGTGTGCGACCGTATTTCCCCAAAGCCACGTCGATGGTGTTTTGCGCCAGGTTCTTCCAGCGGCCGAACTTGACGTTCAACATGGCCTGGGTGCCGACGATCTGCGAAGTGGGCGTCACCAGAGGGATCCACCCCAAGGCTCCGCGCACCACGGGAATCTCCGCCATCACCTCGCTGAAGCGCGTCTCCATTTTCATTTCCTTCAGTTGATTGCGGAAATTGGAAAGCATGCCGCCGGGGACCTGGTATTTCAGCACATTGCTGTCCACGCGCTCGTTGGCCGGGCTCATGAACGCCGCGAGTTCGATGGCCACTTGGTCGAAGTAGGCGCTCAGCTCGTGAAGCTTGTCGGTGTCGAATTGCGGAGCCCGACTGTGCCCCGACAGCGCGGACAACAGGCGTACGGTATCGGGTTGCGCCGTGCCGTTGGCAAAGGGCGTGATCGAGGTCTCGACAATATCCGCACCGGCGTCGATCGCCGCGAGATAGGAGGCCAGGGCAAACCCGGCCGTATCGTGGCTGTGCACCGCCAGAGGCAGCTTGTGCCGCGCCTTGATGGCCTTCACCAGATCGTAGGCGATACGAGGCGTGAGCAGCCCGGCCATGTCCTTGACGCAGATCGAGTCGACTCCCAGGTCGGCAAGTTCATCGGCGAAGGCCGCCAGGCGTTCCGGCGTGTGCACCGGGCTGGTGGTGTAGCAAACCACCCCTTGCGCATGCTTGCCGGCGGCTTTGACGGCGCGGACCGGCACCTGCAGGTTGCGCGCGTCGTTCAGGGCGTCGAAAATGCGGAAGACGTCGAGCCCGTGCTTGGCCGTACAGCGCACGAAGGTCTCGACCACATCATCGGGAAAGCTCGTGTATTGCACGAGGTTCTGACCGCGCAGCAGCATCATCTGCGGGGTGCGTGGGGCCGCGGCCTTGAGTTTATCCAGCCGGTCGAAGGGATTTTCCGCCAGATAGCGGAGGCTGCAGTCAATGGTGGCACCGCCCCAGGTTTCGAGGACGCCAAAGCCGAGGCCGTCCAACACGGGGGCGACCGGCAGCATTTGCTTGGTGGTCATGCGGGTGGCCGCCATGGATTGATGGCCATCGCGCAGGACGGTATTGTTGAGAATGATAGGTTTCATGCGAGAAGGGGACACCGCCGGCCCTCGGCGATTGGCTGGATGGTTGGAATGTTGGGGGCCATGTTGTTAGAATAGCCGCGGACACCCCCAGGCCTCTCCGTGGTTCTTGCCCAGCACTACGCACTGTTTGCGAGATCCGGTCCTCGCATTTGCGGCTTCCATTTCGGGAGTCCGGAGTATTGCGTAACCCCGCCTCCTGATGAAACTTCTGGTCACCAACGATGATGGCATCGGCTCCCCCTTCCTCCATGAATTGATCCACGCCTTGCGCGCCGCCGGCCACGAACTTTATGTCGTGGCGCCAGCGAGCGAACAAAGCTGGACCGGCGCATCCAAGACGCGCAGCCGTCCGGTGAAATCCGCGGCCGTCGACCGTGGATTGGGTTGTCCGACCTGGATCGTCGACGGCACTCCTTCTGATTGCGTCAATATTGCCCTGGCCCACCTGTTGCCCGGCAAGGTCGAGGGCGTGGTCAGCGGCATCAATGTCGGCTTCAACTGCACGCTGGCCTTCATCATCGCCAGCGGCACGGTGGCCGGGGCCTGGGAAGGAGCCCTCCACGGGTTGCCGGCCATGGCGGTCTCCCAGGATGTAGCCGAGGAGACCTACTACCGGTTGAAAGAGCACGGCGGCGTGCCCGAGGGTGAATTGCTGGCGACGCTGAAGATCTCCGCCGCCCACGCCGCGCGCCTGGCCGGGGAACTCCTGTCCGCCACACCGCCGCGCAGCTTCACGGTGCACAATGTCAATTTTCCGCACCCCTGCCAGCCCGGCACGGTGGTGAAGCGGACGGTGCCGGCGCATTTTTTTGCACCCGGACTTTTCACGCCGGCCGACGACCAGGGCCGCCACCAGCTGATCTGGACCGAAGGAGAGAACGTCTCACCGGCAGAACCGCTCAACGACCTTGCCTGCGTCGAAGCCGGATTCATCAGCCACAGCGTGCTCGACTACCGCAAGCTCGGGCACAGCTGAACCCGCTTAGAGCATATTAAATAATACTATAGCCGCAGGCGGCAAACCAACCGACGGCATCTTGGGCGCGGACCTGACGCAACGCGGAGGCGATGGCCCGTTGCAGTTCTTCGGCGGTGCGGGCCTCGGCCGTGCGGAGCAAGGTCTTTACCTTGCTCCACATCATCTCGATGGGGTTGAGGTCCGGCGAGTAAGCAGGCAGGAAGCGTACGGTCGCCCCGGCGGCGGCGAGCAACGCGAGGGTCTGTTCGTTTTTGTGCGCCCCGAGGTTGTCCATCACCACGATGTCGCCAGGGCGCAGGCTCGGGCCGAGGATCTCGCGGACGTAGGCTTGGAAGACCGCGGTGTCGGTCGCCCCCTCGATGGTCATGCAGGCCGTGCTGCCATCGAGTCGGACGGAACTGATCATCGTGGTGGTGCGCCAGTGACCATGCGGTGATTTAGCCAGCAGGCGCCGGCCCCGCGGAGCGCGGCCGCGCAGGCGGGTCATGTTCGTTTTCGCTGCCGACTCGTCGAGGAAGACCAGTCTGGCCGGATCGAGGCCACCTTGGCTGCGGCGCCACCGGCGGCGCGCCCGGACGATGTCCGGCCGGTCCTGTTCGGCCGCCCGGAGAGTCTTTTTTTAAAAGTCAGACCCATGTCGGCCAAGACGTAGTGGATGGCCGGCAGCGTGCAGGCCAGACCGGTGGCGGTCCGCAGTTCGGCCAGGGTCAGATCCGGTTTGACGGCCAACTGCCGCCGCAACTGCTCGCGGTGGGCTGGCAGGATGCGCGGCTTACGGCCGGCCCGGTGGTGGAGCGGCCCAATCTCGCCCAACCGGCGACGCTGTTGGAGCAGCTTCTTGACCATGCCCAGTGACACCCGAAAGCGGGCCGCGACCATCTCCCGCGTGGCGTCCTTGGCGTCATAGGCGGCCAAGATCCTTTCCCGCAGATCCAAGGAGAGTGTTTTCATGCTCCGAGCCTGCGACAGCGCGAGAGCATGACCAGCCTAAAACGGCTACACTATTATTTAATATGCTCTAGACCAAGGTTTAGCCTTGGCGAACTTGCTCCACGACCCGCAGCAAATCCGGAATGTCGTAGGGCTTGGCCAACATCGCGCGAAATCCGAAGGTCTGCGGATTGGCCATCACCGGATCACTGGAGTACCCACTTGACGCGATGGCCCGGACCTCAGGGTCGATTTTCAGCAATTCCTGCAGGGCGTCCTTGCCGCCCATGCCGCCGGGAACAGTCAGGTCAAAGATCACCAGATCAAACGGGCGGGCGGCCTTGCGTGCCTCCGCAAACAGGCGGACGGCCTCGCCGCCGTCGACGGCAAAGACCACCTCATGGTTGGCCAGCGAGAGCATCCGGCCCGCCACTTTCCGGATTACTTCCTCGTCGTCCATCAACAGGATGCGAGCCGGAGTGGTGCTTTGCAGGCGGGAAGGCCCGGCCGGAACGGCCTTCACCTCTGGCGCGACCGGCAGCCAGATGGAAAACGTTGTCCCGATCCCCAGCTGCGACCGGACCTCGACGTGTCCGTTGTGCTTCTTGATGATCGAGCGGACGGTGGCCAGGCCTAGGCCGCTGTTCTTCGACTTGGTCGAGAAGTAGGGGTCGAAGATGCGGGCGAGAATTTCCGGCGGTATACCCTTGCCCGTATCAGCCACGGTCAGGCGGATGTATCGACCGGGTGCCAGCAAATCGATTTCCCCTGACTCCAAGGTGACGGCGGCAAGCCCGATGCTCACCACTCCGCCATCGGGCATCGCCTGCACGGCGTTGAGCACGAGGTTGTGCACCACGCGGGAGATCTGCCCGGCATCCACGTCCCCCGGAGGCAGGTCCGGCGGAAAATCATATTCGAAACGGATATTGGTGCCGTGGCGGGCAAAATTGGCCGCTTCCGTGACAATGTCCGGCAGCAGGACCGAGGTGCGGACCGGGTCGCCTCCCTTGGCAAAGGTGAGCAGTTGCTGGGTGATGTCGCGGGCCCTGCGGGCGCCACGCTCTGCCTCCGAGATGCAGTCGCCCGCGGCCGCCATCGCCCGTTTGTCCATCGCCGCGAGACCGAGGTTGCCAAGAATCGCGGTGAGCAGGTTGTTAAAATCATGGGCGATCCCGCCCGCCAGCACCCCGAGCGACTCAAGCCGGGAAGAGCGCTCGAGCTCCGTTTGCAGACGAGCCTCCTTTTCTAGCTGCAACCGGATCATTTCAGTCTGCGCCTGCACCCGCCGGCGCAAGGCGACCACCCAGCCAAGGATCAGGGCTGCAAAAAACGCAAAAACCCCGGCGACGAACAGGGCCCGTTGAGCCGTCCACCACGAGGGCGCGGCAAGCAGCGTGATCCCGGCAGGACCGGGCAGCTCGAGATGGAAGCTGTGCGGCCGCCGGTATTCATCAAACTCACACACGTATACCCCGGTCAGTTCGAGCAGGCTACCGGGTTCCGGCGGAGTCCACGCACCCGCCGAGTGAATGATCGCATCGACGATCCGATTGCCGGCCTGCATCGTCAGCCTGGTCTCGTCACCGGTCCCCACCACTTGGCGCAAGATCGCGGGGAGACGCACCAATCGGGAGTCTGCCGCCGTCACAAGCGCGGCCGGTTGTGCGATGACCTGCGGGACAATCTCTGGTCCGTCCGGGTGCGTCCGCCAGACCGCCTCGCGCAAAACCATGCGACTGCCGGCGCGCCCCGGGAAACCCACCACATCAATCGAAACTCCCGGGGCCAGCCCCTTGGTATCCCTCGTCAGGACGAGCAGTCCACCGCTTTCATCCTGCAGGTAGAGGTATCGGTCGGGCACCTGCAAAAGCACCCGGCCGGACACGCGGACCCGACGGCTGGTGGTCCGCAAGAAGGCCCGGTCTGTCAGACTCGCGATACTGCGTGGCTCGATGCTGAACGGATCGACCGGTTGGGTTTGGTCCACCACGAGGGCCGACCTTCCCGTAGCCCAGACCCGGATTCCCGTCATCTGCCCCTGCTCGTTGGCCTCGGCCGTGCATACGCCTGTAACACTGACCGAAGAACCCCGCAGGTCCGTCAAGGTCGGGTCGATCGGCACGAAGACCGAAAACTCGCCGGTATCGGCTGTGAGTTCGAGGCGAGTCCAATCACCGTCCTGCTTTACTTCCCGGATGTAGCCATACATTTCAACCTGTCGCGCTTCCTCCTCACCACTGAACGCCTGATCCAGGCTGATGCGGGGAGCCGCAGGCGGCACGATCAGCGCTTGGAGAGTAACAGCCCGGAGATGAACTTCCGGGGCGAAATTGCCAAAGGCCGAGACCCCTTCCAGCGCCACCACTTGATTGATGGGCGGCACTGCGGCCTCGCCGGTATTCCGCACCCGAATGTCTCCGGTTGCGTCATGCAAAAAGAAAAAATCAGCCTTGGGATCGGACCAGGATATGGTGCCTCGCAGAAAAACGGGATAACCCCTAGACGCTTCGCTCGGAGGAAGCTCCAGGATCTGCTGGACCACCCGCAGCCGAAGGGTCGGCGCACCGCCGTTTTGCCCGGAAGGCGCTCCGCCAGTCCGGCGAGGAAGAGTCCGAAACAGCGGTTCCCGCAAGGATACGGTCATTCCCGTTTGGTCGAGTCGCCCGACCACCTCGACGTTGTCCCCGATTTGCAGCGACGCGGGCTGCGGAGAATTCACCACGATCTGGCCGGTTTCATCCCGAATGACCAGGCTCTGGCCAGGAATCCAGTCCCTGAGCGCTCCACGGATTCTTACCCACTCTCCGACCTTGCCGTCCGGCAACGCATCCAGCGGCGTGACCGCCAAATGAAACCGCGGATCGGCATCCAAGTCCCCGAGGACTTTGACATCCGTGGAGCGTGGCACCCAAAAACTTATGTCCTTTACGTGTTGGTCGACATCGATGGTGCCTACATAGACACCATTAAAGTGTACCATCTCCCCGACGAGTTGCCGCAGCGGTTCGGTCGCCGAGACCAACAAACGCACGTTCACCAACCAACCCTCGGCCATGACCTGATACTCCACGTGGGTGGCATCCACTTCGCGTTGCTGGCAGACATAGCCGCGCAGGCTCGTCCACTGCGCATCAAAGGCGAACGCGTCGCCGACCCGCCCGTCGGTCGAAAGTGGCTCGGGCAGGGCATTTTCCTGCAAGACGGTAACGGTCACTTCGTCGCGCAAGATGCCCCGGGAGGGAACCACCACCCCCTCGATCACCACTCGTTGGCCCGTCTTGATTGGCAGGGGTTCGCCTCGCACCGGCAAGAAGCTCCCACGGCCTTCGATTTCGCCCCAGATCAGCTGCCAAAGCGGATCATAGTAGTACACGACAACATCAAACCGCACGGATTGAGGCTTCGATTTCTCACTGTTGTCCAGACCCCAGAAAACCTGTGCGCTGGTGATAGGCGCTCGCCCCGGCAACGCCATCGGTTTGACCGCATCCTGTGCCACCGCCCGATCTCCCGCTCCCAATACTGTGGCAATCAAAACAAGCGCCTGAATCCCATAAACCATCCGTCTGCGCAGCAGGGGTTGGCGGAAATCAACAGGAGTCGGAGACACAGCGGGGTACGGCAAACGTGAGGACACACTGGGTCAATCGGTTGGATCCGCCAATCGTAAAGTCGGAATGCGATCAAAACGAACGCCCTGATGCCAGGAGCGATCCGAATCCATCATGGTCGGGCCCAAATCAGAGCCGAATGGCCTTATCGGCTACCAGCCTCGCCCTTTCAGTCGGGGACAAATAGGCAATTTCCAACGCATTGATCTGGGCCTGTGCGATGTCCGTTGGGGTCAGTCCGGCCGCAGACGCGGCGACCGCGTATTCATGGCGCAGGTCGATGCCACTGATCACCGGATCGTCCGTGTTGATCGTGGCGAGCAGGCCGTGCGCGAGAAAACGTTTCATCGGGTGTTCAGCAAAGCTGGGCACGGTGTTGGTCTGCACGTTGCTGGTCAGATTGATCTCCAACCCGATCCCGCGATTCGCCAGATGGTCGAGCAACTTGGGATCGTCGATCGCCCGGATACCGTGGCCGATGCGGGTGGCCCCGAGTTTTTCGAGCGCGGCCCAAATGCTGGGCGCGCCGCCGGCCTCTCCGGCATGCGCCGTGATGGCCCAGCCCACATCCCGACCTTTTTTGAAGTGCTCGACAAAGAGTTCGGCCGGCCAGTTTTTTTCGTCACCCGCGAGATCCAAGGCGGTGATATGGCTGCGCTGCGTCAGGAGGGCCTCGAGTTCCACCTGACAGGCTTCGGGTCCAAACGTGCGGCTGAGGATACCGATCACCTTCACGGGCAATCCCGTCTGGGCCTGACCTTCCAGGATGCCGGCCACGACCGCCTCCACCACCTGGGCCGGCTTCAAACCATTCGGACCCGCCATGAAGTAGGGACTGAAACGCAGTTCCACGTAATCCAGCCCCTCCGACTTGGCATCCTCCACGTTTTCACGGGCGATGCGCTGACAGGCGTCGTAGTCCCCCAGAACCGCGATCATCCAATGCAGCTTGTTCAGCCAGGTGATCAGATCAGGCATGACCCCGGTGACCTGCACATGCGGGCGCAACGTCTCAATCGTGTCGCCCGGCAGGCGGATGTTGTGACGGCGTCCGAGATCAAGGATGGTCTGCAACCGGACATTGCCGTCGAGATGGCGGTGCAGATCGATGAAAGGAAGTCGTGGATTCATAGTTCAGGCGATCTCGTCCTCAGCCCGGGGCACCGTGATGAACTTGGCCAGCAGGAAAATCCCCGCGGCCAGCGCGTAACCAATGGCCGCGCCACCCGCCGGAAACAAGGCCCGTCCGGGCGTCCACTGGCCGCTGAGCCAGGTCAGCAACGGCAGATCGATCACCGTGTCGCGACCGGTCAGGGCATAGGAGTGCATCAAACCGGAAAGCGCCAACAGTGAGCCCACCGCACACCACGCCGCCGCCCTCCACCACGCCCGGTCGATGATACACACCACGACGGCCGACCAGATCATGGCCGAATAAAGGAAGCCCTGCTCGAGGGCAAACCCACCGCCGAGGTAGGCCCCGGCCGCGTGGGCTTTGCCGATGAGCGCGGCATCAAGCACTCCGCCGCCGGCACCGATCGTGGTCTTGACCACCAGCATCACCCACGCCGCCAACGCCGGGAACAAGCCGATGATGACCGCCGGATAATATTTCTTGTCCGTCACTTCAAAGGCCTGGGCCGCGATGATGGTGCCGATCCAGAAAATGATCGCGATGCCCGCCTCAGCCGGAATCAGCCAGGTCAGCGCGGCCATGGCCCCGGTCAGGCAGACGACCGTGATAAAAATGCCATTCAAGGCCGAGTATCCGGCCCGGGCGCCCAGTTTCTTCCAGGCCGGATGCCCGATGTAGATGGACGTGGGGAAAGGCGAGCCGAAGCACGCGGCCGCCAAAGTACCGAGACCGCTCACCACCAGACTGGGCGTCGCCGGATAGGAATCACCGGCGGCCGCGGCCGACTCGATATTTTGCAGGGATGCCAGCACCCCCAGCAATCCGATGGGGATCACCACCGAGAGGTAGGCCAGAATATGGCCGCCCGAAAAGGCGGTCCACAGTTCCCCCAGAACCGGCACCGGGAAATAGACCCGCAAATGGGTGAACGGGTGCGCTCCTTCCCCTCCGACCGGCGCGAGTCCCGTGATCCACGCCAAAGCCGTGCCTACGAGCAGCAGAACCACCGTGGCGGGAATGCCGCCGCGGAACTTCATCCGGCCAAAAAACACCAGCAGCACGAGCACCAGCATCACCAGGCCAATGATCGGAGCCGCGAACGCCTGAAACAGAAACGCGAGTCCAAGAAACCCCAACCCCACTCCCGCCAACGTAGCCAGCATCGCCGCCGCGGGCGTGTGTCGCCGGATTTTCTCCGCGAAGAAGGAGCAACTGAACTCCAAAAGCCCGCCCAAGAAGCAGGCGACCAGTCCCGCATGCCAGGCAAAGCGCTCGGGATCGGCCATGCCTTGCGCAAGGGCGAGCTGTTTGGCGGGCAGCATCACGAGAAAGACATGCGCAAACAATCCGGGCGTGCTGATTCCGTAGGGCAGGGCCGTCACGTCAGTGCGTCCTTCGCGCAGGGCCAGTTGCATGGCTTGCCAGGCGTAGAAAAGATTGCCGATGAGAAACGAGATCGCGACCCCCGGCAAAATCCGCCCGTAAATCAATTCCGGAGAAAAACCCAACACCCCGGAGCACAGCGGCGCCAGGATGAGCAGCTGTACCAGGTTGTTGATGAAGGCCACCACGAAACCTTCCCCATCGCCGCGGGAGAACCATTTCATCGGGCGGTCCTCCCGGGTTTCACCGCCGAGACTACCCGCTTCGCCGTCGAACCAGCTCGGGACAAACGACCGACGCGAGGCCGCGTCGCGCTGCTCATGTGCGGTCCGCCGCCGCGAGGCAGCCGGTAAAGTAAACCGTCCAACGCGCCGCGGAGGCCGCCGCCGTCTGGCCCAGCAAGCGGTAGTCGTTGCCGGGATTGGACTGCGTGCGGTTGCTCCCGGCCCGGAAAACGATGTGCGGAACCCCCATTTGCGTGCAAACCTGGGCAATCGCCGCGCTCTCCATCTCCATGATGTCGGGGTTCAGTTTTTGCTTCAGATCGGCAATCTTTGCATCCGATACGCCGAAGAGATCGCTCGCGGAAACCACCCCCGGAAGCACTTTGGGGCGGTAAGTCTCACCATTGACGGTCACCGCCTCGGCGACGTAGTCAGCCACGGCACTCCTGGCCAGTTTGAGCAATCGGGGATCCGGGCGATAATACCAGTGGGTCATTTGGCCGGTCAGAGGCCCCCGCACCTTGCGATAGACCATCCCCTCGTCGGTCAAACTGCCGGCGGCGTGGTGAATCGTTTTTGTCGAGATCACCGTGTCGCCCGTGCGAATGCGCGGGTTGAGACGGGAACCGGTGCCGGAGACGAGCACCTCCGTGGGTCGAAAGTGATGCACAAAGAGCGCGGTGACCATGGCTCCATTCGTCACGCCGACGCCGGTGACCGCCGTCACCACCTGGCGTCCGCGCAGCCGGCCGGCGACAAAAGGAAAGCAGTCCAGCTTGCCCGTTCGGCGGCCCGTCATTTGCGCTTGGATCAAGCGAATTTCCGAGGGCATGGCGCTCAGGATCAACGTGAGCGCGGAGGGCGGTTTGGGCATGGGATTCCTCTACAGCAATTCCCTTACCAAGCGACTCCGATTTACGCACCCGGCGATTGCCTTGGCTACCAAAGCGTGTTCACTCGCCGGCCTACATGATTGAGGTTGAAAATCTGACCCGAGTCTTTCGCACCTACAAGAAGCAGCCCGGATTCTGGGGCGGCGTTAAAGGACTCTTCCGCCGTGAATTTGAGGAGACCCGGGCGGCCGATGGCATCACCTTTTCCATCAAGGAAGGGGAATTCGTCGGATTCCTCGGGCCGAATGGCGCCGGCAAGACCACCACGCTCAAGATGCTATCGGGGTTGATCTATCCGACCTCCGGGAAGGCCAGAGTCGCGGGCTACGATCCTTCCAAGCGCGAAAACGACTACCGTCGCCTGTTCGCCCTCGTGCTTGGCCAGAAAAACCAGCTCTGGTGGGACCTCCCGGCCATCGAATCCTTCAACCTCCTTCGCGCCATCTACGGCCTGCCCGCAGCGCCCTTCAAGGCCACGCTCGATGAGCTGGTTGATCTGCTGAAAGTGGCCCCGAAGCTCAACGTACAGGTGCGGGAATTATCGCTCGGCGAACGCATGAAGATGGAGCTTATCGCCGCCCTGCTCCACCGTCCGCGCGTGCTCTTTCTCGACGAGCCCACCATCGGCCTGGATGTGGTCTCCCAGAAGGCGGTGCGGGAGTTTTTGCGGGACTACAACCGGCGTCATCGCACGACCATCCTCCTCACCAGCCATTACATGGCGGACATCACGTCACTCTGTGAACGGGTGATCGTCATCGACCACGGCAAGAAGATCTACGACGGTGACCTCGACCGCATTGCCGGTGCCGGCGCCGGGCAGAGGATCATCAAGTTCCGGCCGCGCGACGGGGCCTTCCCGCCCGACTGGAAACCCACCGTCGGCGAGAGCAAGGTTTGCGAGGACGGCGAGATCCTCCTGCACGTCCCCAGTGCGCACGTCACGACCGTCTGCCAACAGATCCTGAACCACGGCGCCGTCGACGACATCACCATCCAGGACGTACCGTTGGAGGATATCATCGGGGAGTTATTCACGCGGGCCAGATAGCATCATGAGCTTGGTCGAGATCATATACCTATCCTCCTCTCTGCTCACCCTCGCCGTTGGGTTGATTATACTGAGGCTGAACCCTTCGCGTACGATCAACCAGGCGTACGCCATTGCGGTATTCTTGGCTTCAGGCTGGTTGATTTGCATTTTTATGGCCATCCATAGTGATGAGATAGCCAACACAAAGGATGCAGTCGGATGGATAAGATTGGCCAATGCATGTTCAGCCTTTTTGCCATGGTCGTACTACCTAACGAAAATCGCCATCATGGGCGTGCCATCGTTGGCCGCTGGGATAAAGCGTTCATGGACGTGGCTTCTCGCGGGACTATTATTGGCGATGATCGTGTATTCGGGTGAATACATACCACAGGACTCTACCTCCGATCAGCAAAAGCGAGGCTTGGCATATTTCTTCCAACTCAGCGCCATTGCAGGACTATGTGCTTCGCTCCTGATCGACAGCATAAGAGACCTCAGGGCCTGCACCGGAGTTCGGCTGCTTGAGCTGAAATTCTTTGTACTAAACGTATGCCTGACGACCTTGGTGATTCTGACGTCATTTTCGCTTAGCCGAATATTAAACATTCCTTTCCTTCGAAATGTAGGGCCGTTCTTCGTTTTCCTTTCTTACAGCTTTACGGTTTGGGCAATCTGTTATCACCGTGTTTTTGATGCCCGGCAATTGTTCGCCAGTCTCAGCCGACGGCTGTCCTCATTGGTCTTTCTCACCTCGATCATACTCTTGGGAAATGCCCTGATTTCTCCCTATACCAGCGTCACCGTCTCCTTGGTGGTTAGTTCCTGCATCGGAGGCATTGCCACCTATTTTTGGGACAAACAAATCTACCGATGGCTCGACCTGGATCCGAGAGACAAGCTGGCCGCGCCACGCGCCAAGATCATCAAATGGGCCCGCGAGGAGGCCGATGCCGAAAAGCTTACAGAACGATTCGAGGAGTATTTGCGCGACTGGTGCCATACCGACTACGCCAAGATATACACGATCGAGAATCAAAACCCTCCCGGGGAACTACTGAAGGCAGCCGACTACCCCGCAAGTTACCCGATCCTTAAGGAGCAGGGTTACATCACGTCGGAAACCCTGGCCCGGCTTCGACCGCATGCGACCAACAACGCCGGCAAGGATCTGCTCCGCCAGGAAGATCTGGGCGCGATCATCGCTGTGCCAAGAGGCAGCCACTCGCCGAGCTGCGTGGTTGCCTTGGGCCACAAGCAAAGCCTGCGGCCGTACACCTACCCTGACATTCAGTTGCTCATCGAGCTGATCGAAGTGATGGACAACACCCTCGCGCATTCCCGCGTCGCGTCGCACGCTGCCCGTCTCGAGACCATGGAATCAGCGGCCATGATGTCCCGCGGTCTCGCCCACGACCTCAACAACCTGACCACGCCGGTTTCAACTTTTCTCATGTACATGGAAACCCGCGTCCAGCCTGGCTCGCTGGAAGCGGACGTCCTGAACGACGCTCAGTATTCCATCAAGGTCATGCAGGATTACATTCGCGAAAGCCTGTTCTTCGCCAGCAGACTGGCACCCGATTTCCGGGATCACTCCACGACCCAATTCATCAGTTCCGTAATCAAAGTCACCCAGCAGCGCGCGCTGGCTCGAGGTGTCATTTTGGAAAAGGGAACGATCCAGGAACTCATGGTCAAAGCGGATGAGGCGTTGCTCTGCCGACTCCTGCAGAACCTCGCCTTCAATGCCATTGATGCCACGCCCCGAGGCGGTCGTGTTGTTCTGGCAGTCACCGCCGTTGACAACAACAAGGTCTGCTTCCAAGTATCCGACCAGGGCCCCGGCATACCTCCTGCCATTATGGATAAACTCTTTGAGCCCTACTTCACCACCAAGGACACCGGAAACGAAATCCGTGGATTGGGGCTCGGCTTGGCGATCAGCCAAAAGATCAGCGTTTTGCACTCCGGTGAAATCAAGGTCTCAAACTCCGCAATGGGTGGGACCACGTTTTCATTCATATTACCCTCCGAACAGAAAGCGCGTGCGGCCCAGCCCGCCGCCACGATCCCGGAAAACCAAGTCACCATCAAGCCCCCGACGGCCGCGCCATCCGGTGCACCCGCCTGACCATGACTGCCGCCGCCACAGACGCGCTCACCCCGAGTATTTTGGTCGTGGACGACGAGCGTCAGATCCATTCATCCCTGCGGCTGCGATTGAGCGACAACTATCGTGTTACCTGTCGCTTTGATGCTGCGGAGGCGCTGGAACTCATCCGCAGCCAGCCTTTTGATCTCTGTATCACCGATGTGCACATGCCAAACATGGACGGACTTTCCTTTATCGAGGCCGCCCGCAAACTGGATCCAGCCCTCGGCTACGTCGTTCTCAGCGGCCACGATACGGAACAGAATCTGCGCCGGACGATTCCATTGCAGGTCTTTGAATTCATACCCAAACCCTTGCCTGATCGGAAGGGTTTCGAGGCCAGGCTTCCGGGTTGGATTGCCAGTACTCGCCAGCGCCGCCAGGAACTGAACCTGGCAACAGGCTCTCAGACCATCGTGAGGGATCTCGCCTTGGCCATGCTGGAAAAGGATGTGGAGTCGACGGCGTCAGAATCAGCCCGAGAGGCGCTTTTGCAAACCGCCGGAAAGCTTACGACCATTCAGGCCCTCCTCCTGAATTTGAAGCATTCACTGGCCAGCCTGGACCGCAAAGACCCCAAAGCGCTGCCCACGATCCGCTGCCTGCAGGAAGCCCAACAGGTTGCCGAGGAGGCCTCCGCGATATCCGATGGGTATTTCGCATCAGCCTACGCCGACCGGGAGTCCTCCGCCGCCGTGCTTGATCCTTGCATCAGTCACGCCGTCGCCATCGCCCTGCGCCGCACCAATGCGGAGCAGAATGCGCAGACGGTCGACTTTGTGCCCTTGGGCCGCGAACTGGCGCTCGCCGGCGTTACCGGCATCGACTTCCTGCTCATGTTTGTGCCCGCCCTAATCCAAGCGATCAGCATGTCCGCGAAGGGCTCCACCATTTTGGTGCGAAGCTTCGAACTCAGTCGTTTGGACGAGGCGATCCATGATTCCCGTTGGCGGGAAATGCTCTGGGTAAACCGCCGCAACGCCAACTGCAGCTACCCTGGAGTGGCCGTTGCCATCCGCAGCCGTGCCACCGCCCTGTCGGAACCCCAAGCCAGCGCGTGGTTTCATGGCAGAGCCGCGGAATCCCTGCATATCTCGAGCCAGGGTCTCTTGCACGGGGTGACCAAGACCAAAGGGCTGATCGGCCTCGCTATTGGTCCCGAAGCCGAAAGACATGAGATGGTCATCGTGCTTCCTGTATGAATTCGGCCAGGATGTGCTCGCATTCCGTACATTCTGGAAAGCGTTGGTGAACACCGGTGACCATAATCCTTTCCAGTTCCGGTCGTGAGGCAGCCATGTTCGCCACCCTGTGCGACCAGAAAGGATGGCCGTGCTACGCGTGCACCTCGCTCACCGATTTTCTCAAGACGATCGAGAAGCTCACACCCCGGACGATCATCACCCGATACCGGCTTGAGGATGGCTACTCGGACGAGGTCCTCTCGCTGATTTCGGCATCAGCCCGATTCGCCACTACCCGGGTCATGGTGCTCCTGCCGGCGAACGCCCCCACCCTTCAGGAAATCCGGCAAGTGGACCTCGGAGCCGATTGCGTCATGCGCGATCCTTTGCGACTGGAAGTGCTGCTGGCACATGTGGGGCGCAACCGGGGTCGCGTGAAGGGCTCGGCAGAGACAGCCTTCGTACCCGAACACACTTTCGAAATCGCCGGCGTGACCGTGCACGCCAACCAATTCCTGCTGGCCAAGGGAGGTCGATCCGTCGAAGTGGCGCCACAGGTGGTTGCATTGCTGCGATTGCTGGCCCGCTCGGTCGACAAAGTCTTACCGTACCCCTTCATCTACAGCGAACTCTTCAACCGTCGATTCACAGGCGATACCTCCAACGCCCGGGTGCTACTGGCCAAGGCCGCGACCAATATGGATCAGCTCGGCGTTGATTTCCGTACCCACATCAAGGTTATCGCCAAATCCGGCTATCTTTACCAGCACCAGGCTCCGCGTGAACCGCGCGGGAACGCAAAGCGAACCGCGGTTTAAGCAACGCCGAGCATCGAATTTTTGATTACGGATAAATTACAGCGAAATCCTTGGATGTGACCGACGCCAAAACAGGATGGCCATGCGCTGTGCGATAATCATTCCGTGAAAGCAGTTAGGGGGTCTTACTGGCCCGTTGGACCCCCTAATCAGATTCACCCGAAAGTCGCACAGCGTATTTTTTTGCTCGCAGGGAAAGGTCACCCCGAACCGGAGAAGCGACGATAGGCCCGTAACTCCCGTCGTAACGCGCCTTCTTCAAAAGGAACCGAGCTGCCCTAACCTTCGGATTGCCAAATGCTCTGGCAGCCTCCAGCTTTCCCCCATTCACATGTCTGAAGCTGCCTCGACTGTCCTTTCCGCCCCGACCTCAACCCGTCCAAAGGTGCTGGTGGTGGATGATGAACTCGGCCCACGAGAAAGCATCAGCTACCTCCTGTCCGATGAATTCGAAGTGATTGCCGTTGACCGCGTTGACCGCGGTCTGGAGTTGATCGCCAAGGAATCCTTCGCCGTGGTGGTGATGGACATTCGCATGCCCCAGAAAAACGGGATTCAGGGTCTGGAGGAAATGCGTAGAATCGACCCGGAGGTTTCGATCATCATGATGACCGGCTATGGCGCGCTTTCCACCGCCCAGGCCGCCATCAGCCTGGGAGCCAATGAGTACCTCAAAAAGCCATTCGATGTGGACCTGCTCCAGCAGGCGGTGCGGCGGCATGCCGCCGAAGGCGTCGAAAGAAAAAAGCGCAGCGCCATGCTCAAGCAGCTTGGCGAGATGTATGACTCGGTGATGGCCGAGCAAAAGAAACAACAGATGTCCACCGGGTTCAGTCAGGCTGCGGCAGCCATGGTCCACGACATCTGCAATCCCTTGGTCGTTTCGATTGGTTACACCAACATGCTGCTGGATGAGGTCCGCCAATTACCCCCGTTGGGCCGCAGTGGTGACCGCATTCTGCAGTACGCCGAAACACTGGAAAAATGCGCCTCCTTCTGTCTTCACCTGGCCGAATCCTGGCGCCAGACCACCCGACATGCCAAGGAGGTGGACACCGTGGATCTGTTCGAGGCCGCCATGGAGACCAAGACCGTACTCTTCTTTGGGACCAATCGGATTGATGTAAAAGGCATCCAGGGAGCTCTCATCAATGGCATCCGCTTCGAGCTCGTGCGCCTGCTCCAAAATCTCATCAAGAACGCCCTCGAGGCGGGCGCAACCCAGGTAACAGTCAATATCGAGCAGCAACCCGGGCATGTCGTTCTGACGGTGGCGGACAATGGCAGCGGACTCCCGCCTGCCGTCATGGATAGCATCCTCAAGAAGCCGATTGAGTCGACCAAGAGCCACGGTACCGGCCTGGGAATGACCATCTGTCGGCACATCGCTTCGGCGCACAGCGGAGAAATGAAGGTCAGCCCCCGTCCAGGCGGAGGCACGGTGTTCACGATCACATTTCCCGCCGCCAAAGCGGTCGCTCTAAGTTAATTTGCCCAGTTCTGCCTTCAGCCAGCGAGCGACGTTACTGTAATCTTTCACGCTGAATCCGCGAGACTGAGCCACGCTGAGGCTTACTTCCTCAAAAAGTTCGATCTCAGCGAGCAGCGCTCGGGCCAGAACCCTCTGATCCAAACTGGTCGTAATTGCGGTTTGATGCATTCGCTTGGGCGCAAGCCATTTTTCGGCTTTAAGCGCCTCCGGGCGAGCGGTCCGGCCCGACAGCCATGCCTCCTCTTCAAGGAGGGCATAAACGTGTTCAACTACCATCTTGTGCAGCCGATGCATCGCAGAGCGTGGCTCTGGTCGCGCAATTTTTTTTCCGACCCAAACTGATTTTTGCCAGAACGCTCCTAAATGTTGTTCATATTCTGATGCGCTCATTCTTCGAGTCGGCCAAATCACTTTCAATGCGTCCAAGCGCTTCTCCCACACCTGACCTCCTATAAGCACTCGAGAGCCAGAGCCCAGTAATATCACACGAGTTTCCAAAATCCCACGACGCAATCTTCCAGGCATCCAACCGCTCCACCGAGGGTATTTCATACACCAATAAACGAGTTTCATCTGCCAGGCGGCGAGAGGGATAAAGTCAGCCTCTATGCCATTGTCGAAAACGGCACTTACCTTTACAACTCCCCTCAATGACCGCTCGGAATGGGCGCACCAAATTGGTGCAATATCCGCCAACCAATCGGTTTGATAGTATTTCCTCGGCTCGCGGGTTATCAGGTGAAAATCCCAATCTGACCAAACATCCACATGCCCTCCAGGCTGCACCCGTGATCCGATTTGTATGAGTGCCTCGATATCAGACCTTCGGTTGGCCCATTCATAAACCCGAGCTTCAAATTCAGTCGGAGACATACCGTTATCTACTCTGGCAAGATCAACAAAGGCGCAAATCCTTTTCATCGCTGGGCTTGCCGTCCCACCGAATGTCCGCCTAGTTTCACTTTGTCGGCAACCGGATATTGGGCCACCCCGGCTCCTTCGTCTTGTTCTGGCACTCTTTCCTCCTGTGACATTCAACATCACGACCGCCTCCCTACATGCGACGACGGGTTAAGATCACCGGCATAGGCCCGGTCACGCCCGCAGGCATTGGCCGGGAGGCGTTCTATCGTGGTATCAATGAATCCGTCAGTCGCATCAGGGCCATTGATCGATTTGATCCGGCAGCCGGACCCTTCGTCGGCGCCGAGGTAGTGGACTTTGATCTTGGGGAGTTCGCACCCAACGAAAACCCCAAGCGAATGCCTCGGCATACCCAGTTCGCACTGGCAGGAACCATTCTCGCACTCCGCGATGCAAACCTAAGCGTGGCGGACCTGAGGAACAAATCGCCGCTGATCATTACCGGGACGACAATGATGGACTGCGAGAGCGTCAGTAAAACAATCGAAATGGTCGCAAAAAAGGGACCGCGTTTCGGTTTGGTGAGTTCGGTGAACCAAGCACTCGCGGTGGCGATTCCGGACAAAATCTCAAAGTACATTGGTACTCCCTCCCGCATTCTGGCCGTTCAAACGGCTTGCTGTTCCGGCCTGGACTCCATCGGACAAGGCGCAGAGCAGATTGCAACCAACCAGACGGATTTTGTGATCTGTGGCGGATCTGAAGCGCCATTGTATTATCACCCCATGCTGGAACTGGCCATGGCTGAATTGGCGCCACAATCGGACGAAGAGCCGGCCAAAATTTGTCGACCGTTCGATCTTTGGCGCACTACCGGCGTCATCGGTGAAGGAGCTTGCATGTTCATTCTGGAACCGGAGGAAAGCCCGCGTCCCGGCTATGCTTTCGTATCTGGGTATGGTAGCGCCAATGACTATTCCGACCAAATTGGTAGTGGCTGGGTGGACTCGATAAAAATTGCGTTAGCCAACGCCCAATGCGCCCCACAGGAAATTGATTACATTTCCGCGTGGGGACCGGGACACAGGGAAATCGACTACAAGGAAGCCTATTCACTCAAAGCAGCTTTCGGCGATTTATTGGAATCAATTCCCGTCTCGTCGATCAAAGGCGCGGTGGGAAGCGCCATGGCCGCAGCTGGCGCTATGCAGGTTGCCAGTGCCGTTCTGAGCCTCCAAAGAGGAGTCATACCTCCGACAGTGAACTGGGAGACGCCAGATCCTGGCTGCCCATTGAGCCTTTCTGGTTCCCTACGCTACATGAACATCACTACTGCCCTGGTGAACGGACACGGTATTTCAGGCAGCAACAGTTCTATCGTGCTGAATAAAGCATGACACCCATCATACTCCCGATCGCGGTTTTGTCGCTAGCTGTAGGGCTTGTCGTATTATGGGCAAACCCAAGAAGGTTCATTAATTGGATTTTCGTTTTCACATCGTTCCTAGTTAGTTTGTGGCTCTGGTTTGTATACAACGCCTTGAGAGCGGGAGCGGAAAATCAAATCAGTCCCTCTTCAGATCTAATTGTCTGGCTGAGAGCCAATGCTGCCGTCGCCTCTTTCTTTCCGTGGATACTCTGGTTGCTAAAGGAGGCAGTCATCACTCCAAGCGACCGCATTCGGCCAGTAGTATTGCGGTCATTAACTTGGTTTCTTGCAGGCATTGGACTGGCTACCCTTTGTTATACAAATTTCTTCATTCTTCCTGAAATCGAAGACGGGGCAGCAATCCGCGGCTCAGCTTATCCAATATTCATGATCAGCAACGCAGTGCTGTACCTGCTACTGCTCACACAAACCTATCAACAGCTTGCTCGCGAAACAGGAATCAAGCGGATTGAACTGCAGTTTCTCATATTCAACGCAGGAATCGCCTGCTTGATAGTGATGTTACTGAATGGCATAGGCTATTACACAGGTATCCGGACTCTATCTCGGCTCAGCCCACTTGTAATCCTAGGCTTCTATGTTTTGACCGCGTGGGCAGTCACCATCCACCGCGTATTCGACGCTCGTCAGGTCTTTCTTTCGGTTACACAGCGGGTAGGCATGATCGTAGTGCTCACAGGTGGTATCTATGGGGGTTCAGTACTGCTTCAGAGCATCGTTCCTACCCCAGGAAATCTGATCATCAGCATCATGGCTTTCAGCACGCTGGCCTTCTGGCTCGATCGCCATTCCCGCGGCTGGCTCAATTTGAATGTCTGGCAAAACACGATCGCCATCCGGCAGGCCGCTCTGGAGCTCGCCCGCCGCGAACCCGATCCCAACAAGCTGGTCACCGAATTCGAAGCCCTGCTCCGCGGCTGGTGCCAGACCAATTATGCCGCCCTCCTCTTCGACAGCGGCGAGGTCTACGTCTCAACCAACATCGAATTCGCCAAAGATCGCACCGGTTTTCGCGCCCTCTGCAAGCAAGGCTGGAGCACTCCCGAAAGCTTGCAGCGCCTCCGCCCTGAGCCTGGCCTGATCGATCTCCGGCAGTTCTTCACTGAATTCAACCTGGGCCTGACCGTCACTGCCCCCCGCGGCAGCCCCACGCCTTCCTTGCTCCTCTCCCTGGGGGTGAAGACCAATTTCCGCCCATTCACCTATCCGGAGGTGCAACAACTGCAGGAAGTTGCCGAATTCATGGACAACATTCTCGCCCGGTCCCGCCTGTCCATGCAGGCCCGTCAATCGGAGCAACTCGCCACCATCGGTCTCATTGGCGCCAGTCTGGCCCACGAAATCCGGAATCCCCTGGTTTCCATCAAGACGTTTTCGCACCTGCTGGCCTCGCGGTTCGACGACCCGGAGTTCCGCCGCCGGTTTAGCACCCTGATCCCCGCGGAAGTCGAGCGTATCGACAGCCTGACCCAACAACTGCTCGACCTGTCTCATCCGCGTAGGCATCAGATGGAAAGAATTTCCCTGCATAAGGTTATACAAGAGACCACCGACCTGATGCTCGCTCGGGCCCAAGAGGCCCAAGTCAATTTGGTGACTCAACAAAATGCGACCGCCGATACTATTTATGCCGATGGTGGCGCCATCCGCCAGGTTGCCATCAATCTAATAATCAATGCATTGCAGGCACTTGAAGGCCAGGAGGGTGAGCGCAACATCACCATTCGATCACGTAACTCGCCCAATGGGAGCGTGATACTTGAAGTATCGGACAACGGTCCTGGCATCCCTCCCGACCAGCGCGCCCGCCTGTTTCACCCCTTCGTTTCGACAAAAACCAAAGGCATGGGTCTGGGGCTTGCCGTTTGCGCAGATATCTTGCATGAGCATAAAGCAACTATCATCGTGCCCGACATTGGAAGGCCTGGAGCCACCTTCCGCATCACCTTTCCATGCCCGCCACCCTCATCCTAACCACTTCGGACACTGGTCTCGAAGCCGCATGGAAAAAACTCCTTCACCCGCGCGACCCGGTAACTTTCGCGCGGCCTGCCGATCTTCAGCGTGAATTACTGCGACCCGGAGCCCGGGTCTGGATCTCCGATATCAACGATTCGCGGTCACGGCTCTCCAGTGGTGCCGGCACTCTCGTCATTTTGGTCGGCGAGCCCCACAGCCACCCCTTTGAACTCGCGCGCCAGAACCGCAGCGCCCGGCTATTCCTCAGTTACGAGGAAAGCCGCGTCCGCCTCGCGGAGTGCGTCAACCTATTGGAGGAAATCGCCGACAAAAATGCCCAGTTGCAGTCGGCCATGGAACGCACCCGTCGAAGCGAGCCTCCGTTTCTGCGCGACTCGAATCCGCCTTCGTCCGGCGAGGCGACCGAGTCCTGGGACTTTCTGGAAAGCGCCCTCGCCCATCTCGACGATCAACCGCGCCTCCTCGACGAATTTCGCCGCGCGGCCCGCTACATTCTCAAGTCTGGCAAGGTTCACTATTTTTTCCGCCAGCAAGAATGTTTCGTCTCCGACGATGGGATGCACCGTTGCGAGAGCAGTCATCCGCTCGCCCTCTGGTTCGAGGAGCATCCTGCGGCGCTCGACCTGAGCCAATGGGAAGGTCTGGAAGACCCTTCCATCGAGGCCCCGATTCGCCAGCTCCTTTCCACCTGGGGCACCCGCATTCTGGTGCCCTTGCACAGCCATGGCATGCTGGCCGGGTGGATGGCACTGGGGCCGCGCGCCGATGGCGCGCCCTATCGTGAATCCGATCGGTTTCGGGCCGTGCTTCATGGCCGCCTGCTCGAGCGATGCCTGGAACGTTCGAATCAACTTACCGAATACAGCCGGATCGAGGCGGCGGCAGATTTGCGCGCCAAATACCTTCCCGGCGCCCGTCTCATCACCCGCACCGAGCTCGCCACCACCGATCTTCCCGTGGAGGTCCGGGCCGTCGCCAGCGAAGCCCTGCACACGGGCAAAACGGTTTACCAACCGGCCCGCGTACCGTACCGCTACCGCGTGCAAGCCGGTCCCGCTCCCGAGATCGACGGTGTCTGGGCCATCTGGGAGGACTCCGCACCCGAGATCGAGCGGATCAACATCCTCCTCGAGCAGAATCGCCGCGATCTCTTCCGCAGCCTCAGCCTCACGCTCAGCCACGAGCTATCGAACCCGCTCGTTTCTCTGGTCACTTTCTCGCACATGCTCACCCGCGGCAGCAACGCTCCCGTCGGCAGTGCCGCCCTCGCGCAGGAAGTCGCCCTCACGAGCGAGGTCGCCAAGCTCAAGCTCCTGAACGAGCACGCCACCCTGCTCGGCGAGATCGCGCAGCCCGTGGCCAAGCCCACCGACCTCAACTCCATGCTCGTGGAAGTCGCCACCGCCCGTGGCCTCACCACCCGTTTCCTCGAGGAGCAGCTCCTGCTCAATCTCGACCCGACCCTCGTGCGGTTCGCCTTCAGCTCCATCCTCGACGCGATCGCGGCCAACCGCCTCGATGAAGGACTCAAGCACCTCATCCTGACCCTGCGCGCAGTCGGCTCCGGTGCGAACCGCACCGCCGTCATCACCATCGAGGGCAAGCGCCTGGAACTCGACGGCACCCTGCCTTTGCCGGTGCCCGGGAGCACCCCGAATCAAGGCCGTCTTTCCGTCTTCCTGGCCCGCGAGATCCTCCGCCTGCATGGCGGCACGCTCCAGGCCGGTCCAGGTCTCAAGGGCACCGACATCCAGATTTCCCTCGGCTCCCTGCGTACCTGATCGCCAATCTGGGGTGTTGTCTCGACTCTGTTTCCCGGGGCGCTTTCAATCCGCGCCGTGCAGGAAATCCTCTTCATTTTAATCGGCGTGGTGGTCGGCGGCGCCTTGGGTTGGTTCGTGGCCCAATCCCGTTTTGCCGCCACCGCGGAACGGGCGCGAATCCTCGATGCCGACCTGGCTACTGCCCGCGTGCGCCTGGCCGAAATCGAGAACCAGAAATCCAAGATTGAGAACGAACTGGCGGCCGAACGCGCGGCCGCCCAGGAAAAGATCTCCGCCCTCACCGATGCCCACACGCGCCTGACTTCGGAATTCAAGGCCCTGTCTGCCGACGCCCTGCGGTCCAACAACCAGTCTTTCCTCGAGCTCGCCCGCGAGACGTTCGGCAAGCTCCACCAACAGTCCTCCGACGAGCTGGGCAAGCGGCAGCAGGCCATCGACTCGATGGTCAAGCCGCTCCGCGAGTCGCTGGACAAGGTGGACGCCAAGATCGGCGAGCTGGAAAAAGTGCGCGCGTCCGCCTATGGCCAGCTTTCCGAGCAGCTCAAATCGCTCACGACGACCCAGGGCCAGCTCCAGGCCGAGGCCGCGAAGCTTTCCACCGCCCTCCGTTCGACGACCACCGCGGGTACCTGGGGCGAACTGCAACTGCGCCGTGTCGTCGAAATGTCCGGGATGGCCTCCTATTGCGACTTCACCGAACAGCAGTCTTCCGGGGCTCTCCGGGCCGATCTGGTCGTCCGTCTCCCCGGTGGCCAGCAGATCGTCGTGGACGCCAAAGCCCCCAACGATGCCTACCGCGAAGCGGCCAACGCTTCCGATGAATCCGTGCGCAGGATCAAACTCGCCGAGCATGCGGCCAAGGTGCGCAGTCACATCGATGCTCTGGGCGGCAAGGATTACTGGGCCCAGTTCCAACCCTCCCCTGAGTTCGTCGTCCTGTTTCTCCCCGGCGACCAGTTTCTCTCCGGCGCGTTGCAAGGCGACCCCACACTCATCGATCGCGCCATCGCCAAGAAGGTCCTGCTGGCCACGCCCGCCACCCTCATCGCCCTCCTCAAGGCGACCGCCTATGGCTGGCGCCAGGAATCCGTCTCGAAGAATGCCGAGGAAATCGCCGATCTGGGCCGCGCGCTCTACGACCGGATCGCCGGATTCGCCGACAATCTCGACAAGGTCGGCCGCGGACTCGAGACCGCCAGCAAAGCCTACAACTCCGCCGTGGGCTCCTTCGAAGCGACCCTCCTGCCCGGCGCCCGCAAGTTCAACGAACTGGGCGCCAAAGGCGCGAAAGAACTCACCGAGCCCTCCGCGACCGAAACCAGTCCTCGCGACGTCCTCAAGCGCGCCTAGCCACGGACGCTAACCGGACGAGAGACAGTAACCGCCAAATCGCCTTCGAGCATCACGACCGGGCGCACCCCTGCCGATTTTCTGTCGTGCCATTTCGCGATTTTCGTGGGCAACTCTCCTCATGAACGAATCACTCGAAGGCATCTGGCAGCCGCACTATGCGGAACTCGGCGGCGAGGAAGCGCCGAAAATGATGCTCGATAAGATGGAGGTCGAGCTTACCGCCGGCCGGTACACCGTACGCTTTGGCGGCGAAACCTACGACCAAGGCACCTACCACGTGGAGGCCGACGGGCATCTGTCCCTAATCGGAGTGACCGGTCCCAACGCGGGTCGCACGATCCCCGGTCTGTTCAAATTTGCCGGCAGCGCCCTCTCCATCTGCTACGGACTGGGCGGGGCCCGTCCGCTCAATTTCTCCACTGGCCAGGACACCACGCTCTACCTCGTCAACTACACGAGAAAACAGTCCTGAGCGGCTGCTTGCGGGCAAGGTTCCGGCCGATTGCCTCGATACCGGATCGAGGGGATTGATTTCTTTCGTGCCATTTTTGGATTTTTAGAGGACCAATGCAGTCATGCCTCGCGTCACCGGTCTGTTTGTTTACCCCGTGAAGTCCCTGCGAGGCTGCGCCGTGCCGCACGCCGAGATGGATGCGCTTGGTTTCGTCGGCGACCGTCGCTTTCTCGTGGTTGACGCGAAAGGACAATTCCTGACCCAACGCACCGTTCCGCGCATGGCCCGGATTGCCGCCGCGCTGTCCGGGGGCCAGCTTACTCTCTCCGCGGAAAAGGCCGGCGAGATCTCAGTCGCCACCCAGGCAGATCCGTCCGCACCGATCCGGGAAGTCAGCGTCTGGAAGAGCGCCGGCTTGCAGGCGGAAGACTGCGGGTCTGCGGCCGCGAACTGGCTCAGCGATTTCCTTGACCTGCCCTGTCATCTGGTCCGCATCGGTCCCGCGTTCGTCCGTCCCATGCTCAAGCCAACGGCCCGGCCCGGCGATCACGTCGCGTTTTCCGACGCATTCCCTTTCCTTGTCATCAGCGAGGCTTCCCTGGATGCCCTCAATGATCGGATTGTCGAGAACCACGGGGAACCCGTACCCATGGACCGTTTCCGACCCAACTTGGTCGTCGCCGGTTGCGAAGCCTTTGCCGAGGACACCTGGAGCCGCGTCCGCATCGGTCAGACGGTATTCCGCAACGGCGGCCCCTGCGCCCGCTGTCCCGTCACCACCACCGACCAATTGACCGGCGAACGCGGCAAGGAACCCCTGAAGACTCTCGCCACATTCCGTCGCGATGCGACCGATCCGACCAATGTCAACTTTGGCACCAATCTGATCCATGAGTCAAAGCACGGCCGGATTCTGCTGGGGGACGACGTGGTCCCCCTTTCCTGACCGCCCGATCCCATGTTCCGAGACTACCTTCCGATACTGCTGCGACGCGACACCCTCCAGGCCTTGGGCGTCTGCCTCGTGATCATCGGCCTGGTCTTGCGCGGCTTTGCCCGAAGCAGCCGTCGTGACCAAGCCTACCGGAAGCAGCATCGTCTGGACAATCCCGCCAACGACCCGGGTCAGGACCGGACCGATCTTCATCTTGAAAAATACCTGCCGCGATACGCCGCCGGTTGCCTGATCGCGGGATTTGCCTTGGTGGTGATCGCGATGCTCCGCTGACCGTCGACTGCTTACCAGTCACCCGAAACCCGCCCCCGGCCCGCCTTGTGCTTCGCCCGGTGCTTCTTGGCTACGATCATCCTGACTTTCTGGCCGCGTGATTTCTGGCGTTTCTGCCGGCGAATGCGTTCACGCTCCGACTGGGCCGCGTTGACCTCGGCCGCCTTGTTCGATTCGAGCTTGGCCGCGAGCTCCGTCCAGGCGATCAGGCGGTTGACCGATTGGTTGCGCTCCCGCTGGCACCGGATCTCCACCCCGGTCGGCAAATGCCTCAAGCGCACAGTCGAGGAAGTCTTGTTGATTTTCTGACCGCCCGCGCCGGCACCCCGGATAAATTGTTCTTCAACATCCTCCGGTTTCACCCCCAGCGAGACAAAACGCTTCCGCAGCGACGCTTCCACTATATCCGGAAAATCGGCCATGCGTCCTTTCAGTCAGAATCCAGCCCAAATGCCCACGAAAAAGCGGCCTTTTGCACCCCTCCAAGGCGAACCTCGCCAAGCCGCTCCGTTTTAGGCAACTTTCTCCGCCCAGCCACGAACTCTTGTCCGTCCGTGAAGTCATAGCGGCATCCGCTCTTCACTTGTCACGGCCGGAGCCACCCCCTTCACTTTTCCAAAATCCACTCTTATTCCCCATGATGAACGGTCCCACTTGGTCCCAAAAACTCCGCACAGAAATCGGTCAGGCTGTCATCGGGCAGGAGGCCGTCATTGAACGCATGTTGGTCGCCCTGCTGGCGAACGGCCATGTCTTGCTCGAGGGCATGCCCGGTCTCGCCAAGACCCTGCTCATCCGTTCGCTGGGCACGGCGTTGGGCGTGCAGTTTGAGCGCATCCAGTTCACTCCCGACCTGCTCCCCAGCGACGTCGTGGGCACCATGATTTTTTCGCCCAAGGACGGCGGTTTCGCCACGCACAAGGGGCCGATCTTCGCCAACCTCGTGCTGGCCGACGAAATCAACCGCGCCCCCGCCAAGGTCCAGTCCGCCCTTCTCGAGGCCATGCAGGAACGCCAGGTCACGATCGGCGGCACCTCCCACATTTTGCCCAAGCCCTTCTTCGTGATGGCGACGCAAAACCCGGTCGAGCAGGAGGGCACGTACCCGCTGCCCGAGGCGCAAACCGACCGCTTCCTCTTCAAGCTGCTCGTCGACTATCCGTCCGCCAGCGAAGAGTCCCTCATGATGGAAAAATGGGGCCAGGTGACCCAACAACCGGTGCTCAAGGCCGTGACCAGCGGCGAGGAACTCCTCTCCCTTCGCTCCCAAGTGGACGCAATCCATGTGGCGCCGGCGGTGCAGGCCTACATCCTCGCCTTGGTCCGCAGTTCCCGCGAGCTCGCGGCCCAGGCGGAAGGTACCGGCGGCGACGCGCGCCGTCTGCTCAACTTCGGCGCCTCACCCCGCGCCTCCCTCGCCCTCTTTCAGGCCGGCCGCGCGCTCGCCTGGCTCCGCGGCGCGGACTATCTCTCCCCTGCCTTGGTGCAGGAAATCTTCCACGACGCCCTTCGCCATCGCGTCGGCCTCACCTACGAGGCTGAGGCCGAGGGACTCACGACCGACAAGGTTCTCGACCAGGTCCTCATCCGCACTCCGGTGCCCGCGAAGGCGTGAGTCTGAAAATCCCAAACACCAGATTCCAAACGCCAAAGAAGATCCAATGACGAAAAGCTCCCGCATCACCGCCGGACCTGCCTTGGATTTCAGCCCTTCAGTTTTCTTTGGGATTTGGCGTTTGGCCATTTGAATTTCGCCACCCTGTGTCCGTCCAAGAACATACTTCCCTCGTCACCTCCCAGCTCGCGCTGCTCAAGCAGCTCGAGTGGCGCGTGCGGCATGCGGTGGAAAATGTGCTCAGCGGCGAATATCGCTCGGCCTTTCGCGGCCGGGGCATGGAGTTCGACCAGGTGGTCAAGTACACCTTCGGCGACGACATCCGCGATATTGACTGGAACGTGACCGCCCGGCTCGGGGAGCCCTACCGCAAGAAGTTCATCGAGGAACGCGAGGTCTCGCTCCTCCTCCTTTTCGAGGACGACGTCAGCCTCCAGTTCGGCTCCGGCGCCCAATCCAAGCGTGAGGCGCTGCTCGAACTCGCCGGCCTCGTGATGATGCTGGGCGCGGTCAACCGCGACCGCGTCGGCTTCCTGCACGCTTCACCCGCCGGCTACACGCTCAAGGAACCCGTGCGAGGCCGTGGCCAGATTTTGCACGCCGCCGCCCAGCTGCTGGGCCAGCCGGCTCCCGCGCTCTCATCCGCCCTCCCCCAGACCCCAAACCCTAGATCCGAGATCCCAAACTTCATCCCCTGGCGCCTGCTCGCCAAGGCCGCGCCTCGTCACAGCATCCTCATCTGGCTGGGCGATTTCCCGCCGCGCATTTCCCCGGAAGGCTGGACCGTCCTCAGTCGCCGCTACCAGACGATGGGCTTCCGCATCGAGGATCCCTGGGATCGGGAATTGCCGGAAGGACGCATCCTCACGACCTACGATCCGGTGGCTGGCCGGCTGGTGAACATCAACGGCAATTCCATCGCCCAACAGGCGGCCCACGCCGCCTGGGTCGCCCAGCGCGACGAATCCTTTCGTCAGCTTTTCCCCGACGTCCTGAGCCGGCTGACCGTCCGCACCGACCAAGAACGGCTCGAGGCCCTGGTCCGTTTCTTCCACGCCCGCATGGCCACCGGCCGAAGCGGATGATATTTCAAGTGCCCAGTAACAAGTAACAAGACCCATGCTCCCTGCTGTTTTCAGCTCCTGGCACTTGCCCCTTGGCCCTTGGCACTTGGCCGTGTTCGACGGCAATTTCACCCTTCACGACCCCTGGTGGCTGGCGGCCCTGCTGCTGTTGCTCCTGGCCGTCCGCCTGCGGGGGCGTCGCGGGGCGCCGGTCTTGGTGGTTCCTTTTGCCGCATCCTGGCACCGGCCCTCACTCATCCCGACCTCCCGCTGGCCCGCCTCCTTCGCCCTGACCGGCCTGGTGCTGCTGATCGTCGCCCTCGCCCGGCCACAGAAGGTCGAGGACAAGCGCGAGGTGAAGCAACAGGGCTACGACCTCATGCTCGCCATAGATCTTTCCGGCTCGATGCTCGCCGAGGACTACGAGCGCAACGGCGAACGCATCAACCGGCTGCAGGCGATCAAGCCCATCATCCAGGCTTTCATCAAGCAGCGCACCAGCGACCGCATCGGCATGGTCGTGTTTTCCGGCCGGGCTTACACCCTCGCCCCGCTGACCTTTGATCACGACTGGCTCGAGCGACAGGTGGAGCGCCTGAAACTGGGCATGATCGAGGATGGCACCGCCATCGGCGACGGTCTTGGCGTGGCCCTCACCCGGCTGGAGCAGGCCAAGCGCGAGGAAGGCACGCAACGCAAAGGCGCCTTCGTCGTTCTCATGACTGACGGCGCCAACAACCGCGGTCTGCTCACGCCGGACCAGGCCACCGACATCGCCAAATCCCGCGGCATCCCGGTCTACACCATCGGCGCCGGTCGCGACGGGCTTGTCCCGATGCCGGTCTTCGACGACAACAACAACAAGATCGGCTACCGCCGGGTCATTTCCGATCTCGACGAGAACCAGTTGCAAGCGATGGCGGAAATCACCGGCGGCAAGTTCTTCCGCGCCTTCGATGTCGACACTACCGAAAAGGCCTTCGCCGCCATCGATGCCGCCCAAAAAATCGAGTTCCAAGCCAAGTCCTATCTCCTCACCACCGAACTGTTTCACTGGGCGGCCATCCCCGGCGCCGCCCTGCTTTTCCTCGGGGCCCTCTTCGCCCTGCCACCTCAATTCCGTCTGGGCAAGGCGCGCACTCCACTCCACGCCGGCTCCCCGAATGCTCCAGCCCTTGGCCGGCAGTCCGCAAAATGAGCTTCCACTCCCCCCATCTCCTCTGGCTGCTCGTGCCGCTCCTGCTCCTCTTCTCGTGGGAGCTCGCGCGTCACGCAACCAGCACCGTCACCAACTGGCCCAAGATCGCCCGCGCCTGGGCCGGCGCCTTCGAGGTTTCCCTGGGCGCCCGGCACACGACGGCCGAGAACCGGCCGCGTCTCTGGCTCTGGTTCGGGCTGGCCTTGTGCATCATTGCCCTGGCCCGTCCGCAATGGGGCGTCATTGAGGAGCAGGTCTTCGATCAGTCGCGCGAGGTGATCATCGCCGTGGACCTTTCCCGCTCCATGCTCGCGCAGGACGTGAAGCCTTCCCGGCTCGATCGCAGCAAGCTCCTGATCCAGTCGCTCCTCGACGGCCTGAAAGGCGAGCGCGTCGGCCTCGTGTTGTTCGCCGGCACCGCCTTTCTGCAAAGCCCGCTCAGCGCCGACTACGAAGTGTTGCGCGAATTTCTGCCCGCGCTCAGTCCCGACTACCTTCCGGAAGGCGGCTCCAACTACAAGGCCATGCTCGAGGCCTCCATCCAGGCGTTCGGCACCTCGACTGCCGACCGCTACCTGATCGTGCTCAGCGATGGCGAAAGCACCGTCGACGACTGGAAGGATCTCACGAGCACCCTCAAGACCAAGGGCGTCCGCGTCATCGGGCTCGGTGTCGGCACCGCGCAGGGCACCTTTATTCCGGATGCGTCCGGCGGTTTCGTGAAGGACGAGCGCGGCGCCGTCGTGATGTCGCGCCTGAGCAGCGCCACGCTGCAGGAACTGGCCCAAGCCACCGGCGGGGCTTACACCGATGCCAGTGCGTGGGTCGACCTGCCGGGCCTGTTGCGGACCACCGTCGAGGCCGGCAAGAAGGGCGAGTTTTCCGAGAAAAACACCGCCCGTCTCATCGAACGCTTCCAATGGTTCCTCGCTCCGGGCCTGCTGCTCCTCCTGATCAGTTACTGGGCGGAATTCCCCGTGCGCCCCCGCGAACGGGCCTTGCCGCTCGGGAAGGCCCGTAGCCCGGAACGCGGAATGCGGAACGCCGGTGGTCTGGTCAGCAGCCTTCTGCTCGGACTTCTCTGGCTCTCCGCCGTCGGTGCTCCGTCCTCTGCCTCGGGCGCAGACAACCCCCAGGACACCCTGGCCAAACCGCTCAGCACGCTCGTCGCGCGCCTAGCCGACAAGAAGGAACTGACAGCCAAGGACTGCTCCGAGTTGGCACAGACCACGCTCACCTACGGTCAGCGCGTCAAATCCGCCCAGCAACATCCCCAGGAAAGCGTCATTCAGGATGCCCTGCAGGCCGTTTCCCGTGGCGAAAAACTGGATCCCAAAGCCGCCGACTGGCCCAAGCTGCGCCAGGAACTCGAAGCGCTCCTCCAACGCGAGGAACAGAAGAAGGACGACCAGAAGCAGGACCAGAAAAAGCAGGATGAATCGAAAAAGGATCAGCAGAAGGATCAGGACCAACAGCAGAAGCAAAACGAACAACAGAACAAGAACGAGCAGCAGAAGCAGCAGGACCAGCAGAAGGATCAAAACCAAAGGAACGAAGACCAGCAGAAACAGGACCGCTCCCCGCAGGATGAGAAAAAGGACCAGCAACAAAAACAGAACCAAGATGCCTTCGGCGACATGAAGGACAAAAAGGAGCCCAAGCCGGAGCCTACCACTTCCCCGCCGCCCCCCAAGCCCGGCACCCAAAAGGTCGGGGGCCAGCAGGACAAGAAGCCGGCGGAACAGTTCGACCCGGAACTCGCGATGCCTCTCCAGAAACTCGACCAGGTCCGCAACCAGGATTCGCCCGCCAAGCTGCAACAGCTCATGCAGGGCCAGCAGCAAAAACAGCCGAAAACCAACGGCAAGGATTGGTAACACCCATGCGTCAGTCTAAACTCCTTCTCTCGTTCGTTCTCGTCCTCTTCCTTCAGGGAGCATCCTTCGCCCAATCCGTGCGCTGGGATCCGCCGGGAGGACAACTGGGTTTCAACCAGGTCAGCCAGCTTTCGCTCGTGTTCGACGATTGCGAACCCGACGGCCCGCCCGCCCTCCCCAAGGTCGATGGGCTTCAGTTTGGCCAGCCTTCGCAGAGCAGCCAGACCAGCATCGTGAACTTCAAGATGTCGCGGACGTTCTCCTTTGTCTTCCCCGTCCGTCCCGAGAAACGGGCTCCCGTCACCATCCCTGCTTTCAACATCAAGACGGACAAGGGCACGATGCAGGTTCCCGCCGCCCGCTACACCGTGGGTGACACCCCCGTCGGCGGTTCCGGCCTGACGGTCAGTGATGTCGCCACCGCCACGTTGGAAACCCCCAAGCGCAGCGTGTGGGCCGGGGAAGTCTTTCCGGTCAACTACACCCTCGACGTCATGCGCCGCTACTTCCATTCCCTCGGCAGCAACGTCGAATGGGCCGCCGCCCCCGCGGTCACCGATGACTGGACGAAGCCTGACCCCGGCGAAACGATCGTCCGCGGCGAACGCCGCGTGGTTTCCATCCAGTCGACCCGCGCCTCGATAAAACAGCCCGGCATCTACTCGCTCAAACCTGCCGCCCAGATGATCAATCTCATGGTCGGCACCTCGGGCTTCGGCCTCTTTACGCAACCCAATGTCGAGCAACGCCAGATTGAGACCAAGCCCCTCGAAATCACCGTCAAGAGTCTGCCCCCCGCCCCACCCGATTTTTCCGGCGCCGTGGGCACCTTCACCTTTGTCTCCAAGGTCGTGCCGCTGACGGCCGCCGTGGGCGAACCGGTTACTTGGACGTTGGAACTGGCCGGCACCGGCAACTGGCCGGACGTCACCGGACTCCCCCAGCGCGAGGTGTCCAGCGACTTTCAGGTTGTACAGCCGAAGTCCAAGCGCGCGATGAAGGACGGCACGCTCTTCGAAGGCACCCTCACGGAGGATGTCGTGCTCGTGCCCACCAAGCCCGGCACCTACAAGCTCCCTCCGGTTCGCTTCAGCTATTTCGATCCCGAATCCGGTAGCTTCAAGACCATCGCCTCCGAACCCGTCACCGTGACCGTCACTCCCGGGTCCGCCCCGGTGCTGCCACCCGCCAACTCCGGAGCTCCGGTCCAATTCTCGCTCAATCCGACGAACCCTGCCCCCAGCGCACCCGCCTTGCCCGCTGCCGTGACACCCCTGCCGCCGGAAAACCTGCCCCGGGATCCGATCAACGAATCTTCCACCGGCCGCGTGCCCTTGACGACACCTCGCCTGCTGCTCCTCTGCATTCTGGCCGCCTTGCTTTGCCCCCTGGTTCTGTGGCTCGTCTTGGCCGCCCGCCGATCCCGCACCCTTGATCCGCAGCGGCGCCGGCGCGAAGCGCTCACCGCCCTTTTCGCCACTTTGCGCGCGCTGCGCTCAGCTAAGGATCTGCCGGCCGCCCTCGCCGGCCTGCGCGCCTGGCAAACCGAAACCACCCTCCTCTGGGAAATTCCCCATGCGGCACCCGGCGCCGCGCTGGTTCAGACCTCTGTGAAGCGTTTGTCCAAGGACTCCGGTTCAGCCTGGAACACACTTTGGGCCGAGGCTGACCGCACGCTGCACAGTCGGGAAAACTCCCTGCCCACGGACTGGATCCAGCGCGCTGAGGCGGCCCTGCAAGCCGTCAAAGTACCCGGCTGGAACCCGCTCTCGCTCTTGGCCGGCCGCCACCTGCTCCCCTTCCTGTTTTCGGTTTTGGCCCTCGCCACCCTGATCACGCCGATCAGTGCGAATGCAACGACCACACGCACTTTCGGCGAGGATTTCACGAATAGATACACGCGTGACCACGACTTCGTTGCCGCTGAAAAGTTCGCTGAGGGAATCATCAAGGAGAATCCGTCGAACTGGCCAATGCGCCACAATCTCGGACTGGCCCTGGCGCAGCAAGACCGCTGGGCCGAGGCCACCGCACACTGGACCAGTGCCTTTCTCCTGAATGCGCGCAGCGATGTCACCCGCTGGGATCTCTCGTTGGGCGTGCAACGTTCGGGTCTCGCCAATCCCACCTTGGTCGAACTCTCGCGGGCCGAAGGTCGCTACAAGCTCGCCCGCATGGCCACGCCGGGAGAATGGCAGCTCGCGCTCGTCGCCGCCGCCCTTTTGTTCGCCGCCGCCGTCATCGTCCTGTTGCTCCAAGGATACCGGCAGATCAGCGGCTGGGGCAAACCCACGGCGCTCAGTGCCACGCTGCTCGCCATGGTACTCGCCGCCACCGCCACCTTCAGCCTGCACACCTACGGCCAGCTCGCCGATCCCGCCGCCATCTTCGTCTGGAAGCCCACCGTCCTGCGCAGCGTCCCAACCGAGGCCGACACCACGCAGAAAACCTCAGCCCTCTCCGCCGGCACGATTGCGGTAGCCGAAAAATCCTTTTTCGGCTGGACGAAGCTGACCTTCTCCGGCGGTCAATCCGGCTGGGTGCGCACCGAGGACCTCATCAGCCTGTACCGGTAAGAACATCGGTGAAGCGACCTTGAATGGCACTGGCTTGTTTGGTCTTGTGTGGGAGCGACCTTGGTCGCGACTGGCATGGCTCTCGATCCCAACAAAGGCTATCGATCACTGCTGCGCGGGCGAACCTCCCAAGCTGGCGCAGAGTACTTCCTCACTTTCTGCACCGAGCTCCGCCGGAATGGACTGACGTCTCCTGAGGTCGCCCGGCACATTTTTGGTGAACTCGACCGCATGACAACCGATGCGATCTGGTCGCCGCGAAGCGCCGTAATCATGCCAGACCATGTTCATTTGCTGGTCCAGCTCGGCGATAAATTATCCATCGGCAGGGCCATAGCCCGTTTGAAGGCCAAGTCAGGCCAGTTCCTTAAGCAGGCGGGGATTCAATGGCAGGATGGATACTATGAACATCGTCTGGGAAGTCATGAGGACCCTCTTCCGGTATTTCTATATATCTATCTAAATCCCTATCGAGCAGGGCTCGTTTCTTCCGATCAGAGGTGGCCGTGGTACACCTGTAGCGAGCCAGACCGCTCATGGTTTACGCCCTTGCTTGACCAAGGTTTGCCCGAACCCGACTGGTTATCCGGCCTGCCTTGATGTCGGGTGCAAGCACCCTCCCACAAAACACACGTTCTTCACAGGGTCTTCCGCACCATTCTCGCCAGCGATTCCGAAGGATTCAACCGGCTCACTTCGGTCAACGGCACCCAGGCAAGATCCTTGGATTCGTTGCTGACTAGGAGCGGCTCGGCCGGATCGGCTTCGATGAGAAACCTCACGTCAAAGTGCCAGTGCTCGGGTTCTGTTCCGCGCGCGGGGATCGCATGTTGGTCCACGTCGAGAATCTCCGACGAGACCAACCGCAACCGCTGCAGTCCCGACTCCTCCCGGGCCTCCCGCATGGCCGCCGCGGCGAGATCGGCCTCGCCGTCCACATGCCCGCCCAGTTGGAGCCACCGGTCGAGCTTGCGGTGATGGGTGAGCAGGGTTCGGCGGCGAGCCCCATCGACGATCCAGGCCGAGGCCGTGAGGTGACCCGCCAGGCACGTCCGCCACAGGCAATCCGGATGCTCCGCGATGAACGGAACGAAGGCCGCCAGCATCGTCGCTTCGCCGCCGGGTTCGACGCGCGGCGCGTACCGCTGCAGCAGCGTGACCGTGTCGGCGAGTGTCATGTGGTCTGGAACCACTTCGCTTCCGCCTTGGCCGCCCGCCCGTGCTCGATCTGCACGAAGATATCAGGCACGGACGCCGCCACGCGAAACAGGTCCATGTTGGATGGCTTGAAGAACCGCTCGGCCAGCATCCGTTCGAAGAGCCGGAGCAGATCATCGTAGAATCCATCCTGATTGAAAAACACGCAGGGCTTTTTCACGACATCCAGCTGGCGCAGGGTCAGGATCTCCATGATCTCCTCCAACGTGCCGAAGCCGCCGGGCAGGGTGACAAAGGCGTCGGCGCGGGCCTCCATCAGCAGCTTGCGTTCGCGCATGGTCACGACCGTCACCAGTTCGTCGGCCTCGTCAAAGGCCAGTTCGCGCGCCTTCATGAACTCGGGAATCACGCCCACCACCCGGCCGCCCGCCGCCTTGGTGCCGCGCGCGACGGCGCCCATCAGGCCCGTCTTGCCTCCGCCGTAGACCAGCCCCCAACCGCGGGCCACCAGCTCACGTCCGAGTTGCTCGGCGGCCGCCGCGTATTTCGGGTCAATCCGGTCGCTGGATGCGCAATAGACACAGAGGAGCTTGGTCATGGGCCGGATTTGAAACCACTAATCTTCACTAATCAGCACTAATTTGACGGGAGAGCCCGTCTCCCGGGCACGAAGTCCTGAATCCAAGCCACCCGATCCAGATTTGATCGCAGCCGTTGCATGACCCCCCAACAGCTCGACAAGACCATCGCAACCGTCATCCGAGCCGCGCAGGAACCAATAGAACAATCGCCGGCTCTCGTCAGGATGGATCCTTCTCGCGGCTCAGGAATGACAAACAGGTTTGAATACACCCTTTGGTGACCCCTTAGTGGGGAAAAGCGGTGAATCCTTCCCCTTACATCGGCCGCCTCGCGCCCTCTCCGACCGGCTTGCTCCATCTCGGACATGCCCGGACTTTCTGGAAGGCACAGGAACGCGCCCGTGCGTCCGGTGGACAACTGCTGCTCCGCAACGACGATCTCGACTCCGCCCGGTGCCGGCCGGAATTCGTGACCGCCATGCAAGAGGACATGCGCTGGTTCGGCTTGGACTGGTCGGAGCCCATGATCACCCAGAGCGAACGCATCCCGTTCTATCGCGCCGCACTCGTCCGACTCCACGCCTCCGGCCTCATTTATCCCTGCACCTGCAGTCGACGCGACGTCCAGCAAGCCGCAACCGCGCCCCACGAGCCAGTAGGGCCGGTCTCTGACCGGCCTGCCTTGAGCCGGCCAGAAACCGGCCCTACCCCCGACGACGAACCACTTTACCCCGGAACCTGCCGCCCCGAAAACCTTCCGGCTCACTCCCCTTTGCGCGACAAGGCCGAGCCGGTGAGCGGAGATGCCGTCAACTGGCGCTTCCGGGTGCCCGACGGCGAGACGCTCTCCTTCGTCGATGGCCATTTCGGCGAACAACGCGCCACCGCCGGTCGGGATTTCGGTGACTTCCTCGTTTGGCGCAAGGACGACGCCCCGAGCTACCAGCTCGCCTGCGTGGTGGACGACGCAGCCCTGGGCATCACCGAGGTCGTCCGCGGCGCCGACCTGATCAAATCCACGTTCCGACAGCTGCTGCTGTTTCGCGCGCTCGGACACGCTTCACCGGCCTTTTATCACTGCCCCCTCGTCACCGACGAAAAAGGCATCCGCCTCGCCAAACGCCACGACGCCCTGGCCCTGCGCACCCTGCGGGAAAGGGGTATCACGCCCCAAATACTGCGCGCGCAATGACTCAGTGTATGACCGCATTCCGCCATGCCGGCGGCAGAATCGCGTGGGTGCCGATGATGTAGTTGCGGTAGTAGAGCCAGAAAATCGCCGCGCCCAACGCAAACAGGAAGATGATCTCGCCCAGCCCACCCGCCGCCGAGCGGCTGGTGCGGCGCAGCGACTGCACGATCCAGATGATTCCCGGGGCCACGCCAAAGGCCACCAGCGAAGCGCCGAAGAGCACCAGTCCCATGATGCAGAGCGTGCGCAGGAAATCATCCGCGATCAGCCGCGCCTTGTAAGCGATGATCTCGTTGCAGAGATTGAGCAGCAACAGGCAGCACGGGAGCACGTAGTGGCGTTCGAGTGAGGCGGAAACTTTCATCGGATTCGGTGAGTGACAGGACCCGCGGTCGGGCGCAAACTCACTCCTGAAAAGGAGGCTAACATGCCATACCTCAAGATCCAAACCAACCTGCCCCTGAGCAAGAAAGCCGAACGCACGATCCTGCGCACCGCCTCAACCCTCGTGGCCGAGGAACTCGACAAACCGGAGGACTACGTGATGGTCGCCCTCCAGCCCAATACGCCGATGCTGTTCGCCGGCACCGACGACCCCGTCGCCTTTCTGGAACTCAAGGCCATCGGTCTGCCGGCCAAGAAGACCAAGCGCCTGAGCGAGGCCCTTTGCAACCTGGTGGAAACCCATCTGGGCATTCCGCCCAGCCGGGTCTACGTTAAGTTCATCACCGTAAAGCACGGGATGTGGGGTTGGCAGGGCGATACGTTTTGAGCCAGGATGACTTCATCACTCGCGGTAAAATGCGGGCCTCTGAACGCGTTCGTCCGCGCATGCCTTGAATCCATTGGTCCCCACGCCGGGTTCCGCGGCTCGTTGCTCGGCCAACCAGAGCGAGCAATACACGGTTTTCTTGGGTAACTCCGGTCCAATCGACAGCCGGCGGCTTCACCACGCTTGCGAAACGGCAACCTTGATACTTGTTACCTGACCCTTGTTACTTCCCTCGCATGGCCACCTATATCTATGAGACCATCCCGCGCCAGGAGAGCGATCACCCGCGCCGGTTTGAGGTTGTCCAAAGCATGAAGGACGCCCCCTTGACCGCACATCCCGAGACCGGCGAGCCCGTGCGCCGGGTCATCAGCGGTGGCTATGGCATCATGAGCAAGCCCCAGGCTGCGTCGATCCCGAGAGGCGGCCCTGCACCGGCCGGTTGCGCGCCAGGTTGCGCCTGCCACGCGGGACCACGGGTGCCCACTCCCTGACTTTCCATGTCTGAATCCATCAAAACCGCCTACACCCAACCTGACGCCACCGCGACCGGTGCCATCAACCTGAACACGCCCGATCTCACCCGGCACCCACCCCGCAGTCCGCGCACCCGCCTGGGCGGGTTTGTCCATCTGCCCCGTCTTATCGACAAGGCCCGGGCGGTCATCGCCGGCACGAATGGCGACTACCACTACAATTGCCCCATGGACCAGAAATTCTGGGCTTACACCGGCATCAACCCCGAAGCCTTCCTGGCCGAGGTCAAAGCGGGCAAAAGCGACAGCGAGCTGCTTGCCTATGTGATGGCCCACGCCAACCCGAAGCGCCATCCCGCCGAGATCGCCGTTTGGTCGCAATGGTACGAGCAACTGACGCCCACCCCGCCCGACACCCGCGCATTCTTCAACGACGTGCACCGCAAAAACGCCGCCCACCGCGAAGACATCGCCACTTGGTTCGACTGGCTGGAGCTCGATGACTTCGTGACCTTTGGCGGACGCCCCTGAGGGCCCTTAATGATTTACGATGTACGATTCATGATTTGAAGGCCACACGCTGCGGTTTGGCCCTATCGTAAATCACAAGTCGCAAATCATAAATTACTCAGAGCTCCGTATACTTGTCCGACCGCCCCCGCGCCTTTTCGACCGGGTACTTGGCGGCGTTCTTCGCCAGCTTGGCTTCGATCGCCTTCGACAGGTCGATCTTCGCGATGTTGGCGAATTCCAGCGCGTAGATCACGACGTCGGCCAGTTCGTCCTCGATATCCACGCGCTTCTTCGGGTCGGCCAGCGTGGCCCCCGACGCCTTGGATTCCGTCCAGAGGAAATGCTCCATCAACTCCCCCGCCTCCGCCGCCAGCGCCATGCTGAGGTTTTTGGGTGAGTGGAATTGCTCCCATTCACGCTCCCGGGCGAAAGCCAGCACGCGGGCGCGGAGCCCGGCTACGGTGGCGGTTTCATCGGTCAAGGGATTCATAGGCGCACGCTGCGGGGGAAACTGTATCGGTGCAAGATCACCTGCGATGACATGGTTGGCACGGTTCCGGCTATAGATACCAGTTGAAGAACGGGTGACCCTGTGCATCCTCTCAACCAGATCCAATGGCCAACGCCACTCCAGTCAAACGCACCGATGCCGGCACTTCGCTCACGAAGGCCCGCATGTGCTTTGGCCTGCGACAGTCGCAGCAGCAGTGTGCCCATGTGTCCATTTGGGTACTTAAACACACCGCTGCGGGCTGCCTGGCCTGACGCGATACCTAGCCTAGGTAATCGCCCCCCTTCCAGGAGACCCGCCGGTGCCACCACCGACGAGCCCGCATAACCATTTTCCCAATTCCGCCATGCATACGATCATCCACCGCCATCAAAACGAAAGATTCCCCGCCGCGAAGCCTTTGCCGGACTTCCGTTCGCCGCACTATGAGTGCCGGGATCTGCCGCAGGCACTGAAGCTCGTGCTCTACGTGCCCGGCGTCGAGGCATCCGGCGTGGACCTCACCACCCACGGAACCGACCTCGTCGTCACCGCGAGCAAGGCCCACCACCTGCGCGTGAACTGGCAGGCGCTGCACCTCGAGACCGCGCAGCGCGACTACCAGCTCAAGCTGCGGCTGGGCACCGGCTACGATTTCGACTCACTCCGTGCCACCCTTGCCAAAGGCGTGCTCACCATCGTGCTCCCGAAGCGCAACCCGGCCTATGCCGAGTTCCCCGCCCGGCAGCGCCAGGTGGCATAGCTGAGGCGCCTTCCGTGCGCGCGTCACTCCGGTGACGCGCGCACGCTATTTTTCGGGAAATAGCTGGAACAATCCGGCCTTCTCGGAGTTCTAAGAAGAGCGGTCCTGACCAGACCACACCAAGCCATGACCTACTACCCCCACATACCCTTGAAGCGTTCCGCTTCCACCCCATCAGGAGCCACCGCCACCGTCCGGCAAAAGCTCGCCCGTGACATCCTCTGGAACCAGCCGGTTTTCAAAGCGCCGGTCTTGGCCAACCCGAGAGTAGCCCTGGACCCTCTGCCGTTCACCGTTACCCGACCGAGCCGGCCCCAGCGCCGCGCCTGAGTCCCGATTGGGAACATTGATCGGCAATCGTTCCGGCCAGCAGGCCGGAACTTTTCAATTCTGGCGGCCCGATCTCACCCGCTCCTGCTGGGGCGTTGATGCCCCGCAAGACGAGCGGGCAACGCCGCGGAGCATCGTTCCGGGAACTCTATTTCTCCGGCACCCGCCACGCGCTGGTCGTGCGCGATCCTGTATCAACACGCAGGTTCTTCTCCAGCACCGGCAGAAGGGCTTGGATTTCCTGCTCGATTCGCCACGGCGGATTGAGCACCAGCAACCCGCAACCCTTCATCCTCAGCTGGGCGCCGTCACCCGCGATCTCCAACTCGGCAAACCAGGTCGGGGCGGCCAGCTCGACCAGCGTCTGCTGAAACTCATGGGTCCGCGCCCGCTCGGTGATCGGGTACCAGACCGCGATCACGGCCCCGGGCAACCGTCGCAACGCCTCGGCCACGCCGCGCCGGATGTCGGCAAACTCCGCTTTGCTCTCAAATGGGGGATCGATGAGCACCAGCGCACGCTTCTCCGGCGGCGGCAGCTGCGCTTTCAGCCCGGTGTAACCATCCAAGGTCATCACCTTGACGCCTGTTTCCCGCGCGAAATCGAAGTCCAACGCCTCGGCATCGTCCTCCCGCAGTTCGCAGAGCGTCATCCGGTCCTGCGGTCGCATCAACAGTTTCGCGATCCACGGCGAACCCGGGTAATGACTCAGCTCCTCCCCGGTCGCCCCGCGGCGCTCATTGAAGCGACGGATCAGGCCGAGATATTCAGTGATTCCCTCCGGCAGTCCGCTCGCCCGCCACAACCGGCCGATGCCATCGGGATGCTCGGGCGCCCGCTCGCGTCCGTCGGGCAGGACCGACGGCAGCGACAGGTCATACCCACCACGACCGGCATGGGTATCGAGGTACAGAAACCCCTTGCCCTTGCGCTGCATCGCCCGGATCAGCTGAACCAGGAGGACATGCTTGAACACGTCGGCATAGTTGCCGGCGTGGTAATGATGCCGGTAGTTCATGCGACCGGCACCTTCACCACCGTCTTGCGCAACAAACCCTGACCCCGCCAGTGCAAGGACGGCATGTGCCCATCTTCAGGAAAGAAGACCGCCACGTCCCCGGCACGCATGCGCAACACGGAGGCGTCGCTGACGTCCGCATATTTCGTGAAGTCCCGCTCCGGAATGTAATCCTGGTTGACCACGAGGCGCGAAACGTCGGCGACCTCCATCAATTCCTCCCCGGCCACGATGACCTGCACATCGATGTATTTCTGATGGGATTCAAAAAAGCCCTCGGGTCGGGCTTTCGGGAAATAGACCTGTTCCAAAGCGAAGGACCCGCCCGCGAGCTCAATCCGACCGGTGTTCCCGGCCTCGATCCGGGCGATCCGGGCCCCCGCTTCGGATCCCGCTTTCAACATATCTTCAACATAAGGAATCGCCGCCGCAAAGCGGGGATCCGCGCTGAGTTGCTTCTTTACCGTGGGGAAAGGTCCAAAAATCGCCATAGACCCGAGCAGATTCCGAGGTCTGCAGGGTGGCAAGCCTTCTGCGGCCACGGACCGGCGGCCGACGGGGCTTTGCGAGGGCGCGAGACGCTGACGACCGGGTCGGCCTGGACCTTGCCTTGCGGCTCTTCCAACACCCTCGCCATACCCGGGCGGATGGCGACCCTCCCAGGGCCCGAGAAAGTGCCTTGCCCCGGGCTGAAAACCGGAAATAACCACTCTCGGAATGAGTCCACGCCTCCTGCCAGTATTGCTTCGCACGCTTTTTCTGCTGATCGCCACGGTGTCGGCTCAGGCGCAGTTTTATTGGGACGCAAACGGACCGACCGCCGGCGCAGGCGGCACCACGCCGACCGGCACTTGGGGCATCGATGGCTTTTGGAGTTCGAGTGTCACGGGCTCCGCGACGACGGCCGGTTGGAGCAGTGGCGGCGTGGCGGTTTTCTCGGCCGGCACCGATGCAACCGGTAGCTACACTGTCACCGTCAGCGGCACCCAAAACATTGGCGGCCTGACCGTCGAGGAAGGCAGCCCCACTTTGTCTGGCGGCACGCTCAACTTCACGACCACCACTGCTTTCAACATCACGGGAACAGCCACCATCGGCTCCTCGTTGGCGGGCACCGGGGGTACTCTCCAGAAGACGGGTGCAGGCACTCTCAACCTGACCGGCACCAACACCTACACGGGCCTCACCCAACTCGTGGCCGGCACCATCAATCTGACGGGGTCGATTACCCACTCGGCCACCGATGCCCAGGTGAACGGCACCGGCCTGACCCCGACGCTCAATATCACCGGCGGTGGCGACCTTGTCGCCGATCGTCTGCGGATCGGCATTACCGGCAGTACTTTTTCGGGCAAAGTCCTGGTTGACGGTAGCGGCAGCACGTTGACCAACACCACCTACCTTTACGTGGGCGAGGCCGGCACGGGCGAACTCACCATCTCCAACGGAGCCGGCGTCTCCAGCGCCAATACATCAATCGGCAACAACAATGGCGGCACCGGCACACTCATTTTGAGCGGCACCGGGAGCAGTCTGGTCAATTCCGGTACGCTCTACGCGGGAGGCGGCGGCAACGGCACCCTGACCATCACGACCGGGGCTTCCGCCACCAATCTGACCGGGGTCGTGGGCAACAATCCCGGTGGACTGGGGACGGCGTCGGTTGACGGGAGTGGCAGCACCTGGAACAACACCGGCAGCCTGCTGGTGGGCAGTGCCACCACCGGCACACTGGATATCTTCAATGCTGGCAGTGTTTCCGCAGCCAATGCCAGTGTCGGACAGCTAGCCGGGGTGAGCGGAACTCTGTCGGTCTACAACAACGGCCTTTTTTCCACCACCGGCAACCTGACCGTGGGTGCGGCGGGCCAGGGTACTCTCCAACTCGACACCAATGGCCAAATCACCACCGGGGGCAGCGTCTTCGTGGGCAACGCCGCCGGGTCCAACGGCACGGTCTACATGGACGGAGCCGGCACAACCTGGTCCATCACCAACGCGCTCAGCATCGGCAACGCCGGCAGCGGCTCGTTCCAGCTGAGCAATCTCGCCGCATTGACCGCGAGCGCCGGCATCACGCTCGGCCAGACCGGCGGCACTGGCGTGCTGAGCATCGGTTACGACGGCGACGTGCCGACCACCGGCATGATCATCAATGCGCCCTCGATCACCACCGGCACCGGCACCGGCACAATTTCCCTCCGCACTTCCGCCGCCAAGGGCACACCCTTCTTCCTGACCCGCGACGGCACGAGCGCCGGGACCTACGTCACCATCGGAGGCCCCACCCAAGTCCAACAACTGGCCGGTTATAACGTCCTCGGAGGCACCAACACCTACACCGGCGGCACCGCCATCAGCGGTGGCACCCTTGTGGTCAAATCGTCGTCGGCCTTGGGCACGGGTACCGTCTCCCTGAACACCGGCACCCTCAACGTCGATACCGGCATCACGGTCAGCAACGCCCTCACCTTCTCGGCCGCCGGCGGCACCCTCGCGGGCAACGGCACCTTTGGCAGCAACCCCACCATCGGGTCCAACGTCACCCTCTCGCCCGGCAATTCGATCGGCACGCTGAATTTCTCCAACGGCCTGACTCTCGCCGCAGGCGGCACCTACGATCTGGAAGTTCAGCTGGCCAATGGCTCCCCCGGCACCGGCTACGACCTCCTGAACATCTCGGGCGGTCTCCTGGACATCACGGCGACCAGCGGATCCCCGTTCACCCTCCGTCTGATTTCCCTCAACGGCCTCGGTTCGTTGGGCAACGTCAGCGACTTCTCCTCCGCTTCACCCTACTCCTGGACCATCGCCACCTCGTCGTTCGGCATCACCGGTTTCGCCGCCAACAAGTTCGTCGTGACCACGGCCAATTTCACCAACAGCCTCGGTGGTGGTTCTTTCTCGGTCAGCCAGTCGGGCAACAATCTCCTGCTCAACTTCACGCCGGTCCCGGAGCCTTCCATCTACGCGCTGCTGCTGTCCGGCCTGGGCCTCGCGGGCCTGCGCGCCTGGCGGAAGCGCCGTTCGGTCTGAGACATTGACCGTGCTCGAGGATTTGTGGGCACGAGCTTGCTCGCGATCTGCGCCGTGCGGAGTCGCGAGCAAGCTCGCTCCCACATCATCATCACCGGATGCCATCTATGATTCCCGCAGCGAAGAGCATTCAATACATCGTTCCGGTTTCAAAGCGCCCTGCTACTGCATAAGCTGCCCGGCCCGCTGGATCAGCCCTAGAAACTGATTACGGTAGCCGCCCGGATCACTGCCAATCCCGGCCTGAGCCCATGTCGTCACGTCACCCAACGTGAGCCCGCCCTTATGAGGCGAATCACGCAGCAACATCCCAAAGCCCGCCACGGCTGCGGCAAACTTGAAGTCAGCACTGGCCTTCTCGAAGCGTGCCCCGCTGTCGGTCAGCGGAAAAGCCAGCGGCCGGCTCGTGGTCCCGTCCGGCTCCTTGTAGCGGATCTTCACGGTCAGCATCTCCGCGTGATTGGGCAGCACCGGTCCGGCCGGCTGCTGGTACTTCAGCGCTTCCGTCGAACCCAAGCCGGCGGGCAGTTCGACGCCGGTGGGGATGACCTCATAGAGCGCGGTTACCGTATGCCCGGCGCCGATCTCGCCCGCATCCACCTGGTCGTTCGTGAAATCTTCCTTTGCGAGCAGCCGGTTCTCGTAACCGATGAGCCGGTAGGCCTGCACTTCCAGCGGATTGAACTCGACCTGGATCTTCACGTCTTTGGCGATGGTCACGAGCGTGCCGCCCGCCTGCTCGACCAGCGCCTTGCGCGCTTCCGCGAGCGAGTCGATGTACGCGTAGTTGCCGTTTCCTTTGTCGGCCAGCTGCTCCAAGGTGCTGTCCTTCAGGTTGCCCATGCCGAAACCGAGCACCGTCAGGAACACGCCGCTCCGGGCCTTCTCCTCGATCAGTCGCACCAGTTCGCCTTCGCTCGTGGTGCCGACATTGAAATCGCCGTCGGTCGCCAGGATCACGCGGTTCACGCCACCCGGGATGAAATTCGCCTTGGCGATGTCGTACGCCAACCGGATGCCCATTGCGCCGTTGGTCGAGCCACCGGCTTCGAGCCGGTCGATGGCCGCCAGGATGTCCGCCTTGTGGTTGGCCGGGGTCGAGGGCAGCGCCAGACCCGAGGCTCCCGCGTACACGGCGATGGCCACGCGGTCATCCGTCCGCAACCGGTCCACGAGCAGACGCAGGGACTGTTTCAGGAGCGGCAGTTTGTTGGGCTGCTGCATCGAGCCGGACACATCGAGCAGGAAGACAAGATTGGCGGCGGGCCGGCCGGCCTCGCTGAGCTCCCGGCCTTTCAGCCCGATCCGCACCAACCGGTGTTCGGGGGCCCAAGGGGCCGAGGCCACTTCCAGATTTGCCGAGAACGGCTCGTTGCCCGTCGGCGGCGTGTAGCCATACGGGAAATAATTGACGAGTTCCTCGATTCGGACGGCGTCAGCCGGCGGACGCTGCCCCTGCATCAGGAAGCGGCGCACATTGGCATAAGCGGCCGTGTCCACATCCACGGAGAAGGTGGACAGCGGCTGATCGCTGACGCGCTGGTAGGCGTTGTCTTTCCGGTAGCCGTAGGCCTCGGTGCTGAAATCCTGATCCGCGAGCTGCCGCCAATAGACCGCGGGCGGCGGCGCCGCGGCGGCCGGTGCGTTCAGCCTGGCACTGGCGACCGCCATCCCGCCATGGAGGGCTGCCGCACGAGGCACCTCCTGCTTCTTGTCTTTTGACACGGCAAAGGCATCCAGGGTCACCGTTTCTTCCGCGGCCGCCACCTGATTCACGACCGTTGCCCCGCCCATCGCCACGACCGGCGCCCTGGCGGAGGATTTCTCAAGCGCTTCCTCTTTTTCGGTCCGGGCCAGGCCGTCACTTGCCGCCTTCATCGCTGCCAGGTCCACCTCGACATACTTCCGCTTCGCCTCCACCGGCGGCTGTTTTCCCTGCCAATAAACAAAGAACAACGCGAAGCAGGCTGCTGCCAGGCCGCTCACCATGTAGTAGAACTGAGGAAAACGGATCACGCGTCCGCGCGCCGCGGGCGGCTTCGCGGGCTCGGGCGCCATCACCGGCTCGTTTTCCAACGCGCTCGCCAACAACTCCCCGGCGGCACGGATTTCCTCCACCACCTGGCGTGCGGCCGGATCGGCGTTCAAGAGCGGTTCGAATTGGGCGCGCTCGCCTGCCTCCATTTCGTTGAGGGCGTAGGCGGTCAGGCGCGGGTCATCGGGTAAGATCGGATTGGGCTTCATTGCTTGGTTCTCTCCATTCTGGGTCATTCCGGCTGCGCGATCATCTGGTGGCGCAGGGACTTGATGGCGGTGTGCAGGATGAAGCCGACATTCGTCACTGAGAGCGACGTGATGCGGCTGATTTCCTGGTAGCTGAATCCATTTTGGAATTTCAGCCGGACGACTTCCTGTTGGTTGGGCGGCAGCTGGCCGATCAGTTTGAGCACGGCCGCGTGTTGCTCGGCGCGCTCGAGTCCGGCCCCCGGCCTCGGTTCGGCGGCGACGAGCCGCTCGGCCTGACCTTCGGCAAACAGGCTCATGCGTCCCTCCTTGCGCAGGACGTCGGTGACACGGTTGCGGCAGACCGTGAACAACCACTCGGCCACATGGCCGTCGACCTGTGCCGGCGGCTGCGCCATGAGCCGGACAAACGTATCCTGCACCACGTCGCGCGCGCGGTCCGCATCTCCGTGTAACAGGCGCGTGGCGTAGCGCAGCAGCGGCGCCTGATGGCGGGCAACCGCCTCTTGCACAAAGGAGCTGGCATCGGGACTGACATGGGATGTTTCCGGTTCGTTGTTCACGTTACCTGCTCCTTACACGCATGATTGCCGGGTTTCTTAGGCCATGAACACAGAATTCCACGAATTCTTCTGTCCGTGGGACTTGCCGCCTCAATTCGAGCCGACGGTCGGGAGCCCCACCACCTCCTGGCCACCCGCCTGCTCCAGCTTGAAGAGAAGATCCCGGCGATACCCGTCCGGATCATCCGCCAGATTCTCCTGTATCCACCCCTTCAGCCGGCCGAGTTCAAACGGCGCGTTGCGAGGGTCGCCTCTCATTATGCGGGCGTAGTCCAGAATCGCCGTCGCATGGCGAAACTCAGCACCGGTCCGCACCCACTCCCGCGGTGTGCCGGCCAGCTCTTGGACGATCTCCTGCCTTTCCCCCGTGGCCGCCAGCGTGCAGTTGACCACGAGGTTGACGCGAACCTCTTTCGCCGGATCCGCATACCGCGGGGTGATTTCGTAAAGTTGGGTGAGATTCCGCCCGGGCAGCAATCGGTCGACCGAATTCGTGCCGGCCAATGCCGATTCATCGTCAAGCCTCCGCGCTTCCAATACGTTCTCCGGGCTGAATGCGACGTGCATGCGCACGCTGTTCGCCACCGGGACAAACAGGCCGTTGAGCTGCCCGACCAACATCTGCTCCGCCTCCGCCTGGGTGTTGACGTAGCCGCTCCTGCCTCCCCCGTTTGTGGCGAGCAGTTCCAGGCGCAAGTCATTGCGATCATTCCGGCCAAAACCGATCACGCTCAACCGGACGCCGCGGCTCGCTTGCTCGGCGGCGATCGCCGCCAACTCCTTCTCATCCGTGGTCCCCATATTAAAGTTTCCGTCGGTGCACAGCACCACCTCGTTGAGTCCGCCCTCAATCCAACCCGACCGGACCACCTGATACGCCAGCATCAATCCTTCCGAGCCGTTCGTGCGTCCGGCGGAAACCAGTCCGGCCAGGCAGCTCCGCACGACACCCGAGCGGGCGGCCGAGGTGGTCGGCAGCGCCACATCGGCCCGGTCCGAGTAGGTCACGATCGCCACCTGATCCTCCGGCCGGAGGCGTTCCATCAGGCGCCGGATGCCTTCCCGCACCAGATCAAGGCGCGCGTTGGCCGTCATCGATTGCGAGATGTCGACGGCGAAGACCACGTTGGCCACCGGTCTGGCGGGGAACGGAACATCCTTGGCCCGGAGACTTACCCGCACGATCCGCTTGGAAGGGTTCCAAGGCGACGGGGCCTGTTCCATGGTCGCTTCCAAGGGCTCGGTCTGGTTCGGACCCGCCGTTGTCATGGGCACCTGGCGCAGAAGGACCGCCGTCTTCGCCACCGGCACAGTCGGTTGCAGCCGCCCCTCCAGCGGGCGCCGCAACTGCCCTAGGGTGGAGGGCGACACCACCTTCTGGTCAATCTTTCTTTCTGGGTCGGCCTGCTCCTGCCCCGCGCCTGCGCCCTCGTCCAACTCACCCCGTTCAACCGGTTGGCTGGCTTTTGCCGATTTCTCCTTGGGTATAATCTCGGCGCGCCGGTCCGCCGACTCGTTGGCCGCCGCGGCATCGTCCGTCGCAAAGGTTTCCACTGACTCCAACGGTTGTTTGGCGCGATCGTCCGGTTCCGTCGGCTCAAGCGCTCCCATCGTGCCCCGCCTTTCGGCGGGATTCTTCTCCCGACTCACGGGCGTGGTGGGAATCTTACGGCGGTTGCCTGGCACCGCACGCTGCGGCTCGTCAGCAATGGCAGCCGCACCCCATCCACCTTGGTCCTCGCCGGCCAAAGCCGGAACATCGTCGACCGATACCAGCATGGTCGTCTGGTCCGGGCTTTGTCCCGATGACTTGGCGGCAGCCGTTTTAGCGACTGCCCGGGTGCTGCCTGCTTGGGAGTCTGCTTTCATCCGCTCTTTCTTTTCAGCGGCCAGACGTCGGCGCTCCACGGCTTCCGGCAAGGATCCGATGCCGTTGGCTCCGGTCGCTTGCCAAGGCCTTTTGACCGTCGCTTCCGGCTCCCTGAGAAAGTAAACCAGCCCCGCCACGACCACGGCGATCACCATCCCCGCGCCCACCAGTTTCGCCGTCCAACCGCCGGCGCCCGCGCGGCGGCGCGAGGAGCGGGGCGCTTTCGACGTCAGGGCTGGCCGGATCTGTGCGCACCAGTCGCGGACCGCCTCGACGCTCTCCAACAGCGCCTTGCTGCTGGCACTGCTTTGGATGAAATCGTTTTTGTCCGCCTGGTTCAGCTCATCAAACGCATAGGGGATCAACCGCGTATCGCCGGCCGACGGCATCTCATTGCCTTTGGCGGTGCAGATGGCCCGCCCGACGCGGGTCACGGCCAGATGCAGCAGGCCGCTCGCCGCCTGGTCGCTCAAGCGCGTGATGTGCGCCACCTCCCCCAGTTTGAACCCGAATTGAAACTTCAAACGCAACGCCTCCTCCTGTTTCGGCGTCAGCTGGTGAATGGTCCGGTGCACGACCGCACGCAGATTCTCGCCCAACACCACCTCTTCCTCGGGCTGCCCGGATTCTTCCCGCGCGTCGCTCTTCAGGCCGGACTCAATCATCAGACGACGACCTTCGCGAAACAGCCAGACCATCGGATCGTCGGTCACGGCAGACTTGCCCTTCTTCTGCAATTCCTGCGCGAGCTGCGCCAGCACGGCCTCGGTTTGTTCGCCATCATCGTGGCTCAGGTGACGCAGATAACTCCTCAACGCCGTTTGCTGCCGCTCGGGCAACGCCGGGGCGGCTGCGGCCGGGGCACCGGCGGCTGGTTTTTCTGATTGGGCTGTATCCACTTGCTCAGCCTATATCGGAACAATCGACCGGAACTTGCCTGTTTTCAGGCCGGTTCCGCCATCTCCTCGCTTGCGCACCCGCACGACCCAAACACCCTGTCCTCAGCATGATAATCCGCCCATTGATGACCTGCCTGCTGGTTTTGGCCGCCCTTCTGGTCTCCGGCGGATGCACCAAGCGGGAAACGCCCGCGGACGCCGGTATCCGCACCCAGACCTTGCTCATCGGCAATTTGGCGGAACCCCGCGATCTCGATCCCCACGTCGTCACGGCCGCAACGGACATGAACATCCTCATCGGGCTCTTCGAGGGCCTCACGGTGTTGGACGAGAAGACTTCCCAAGCCCTGCCCGGCGTCGCCATCAGTTGGGACCCATCGGCCGATGGCCTCGTCTGGACTTTTCACCTGCGCCCCGATGCCCGCTGGTCCAATGGCGACCCGGTGACCTCCCACGATTTCGCCTACGCCTTCCGCCGGATCCTCTCGCCCGCCATGGCCGCGGAGTATTCCTACATGCTCTGGCCGATCAAGAATGCCGAGGCCTACAACGCCGGGAAGATCACCGATTTCGCCTCGGTCGGCATCGCCACCCCCGACGACTTCACCCTGCAGGTAACCCTCGAGCGCCCCACGCCCTACCTGCCGGCGCTCGCCGGCCACACCACCTGGCTCCCGGTACACCGCGGCACCATTGAAAAACACGGCCGCATGGACCAACCCGGCACGAGCTGGACGCGTCCAGGAAACTTGGTCGGCAACGGTCCGTTCCAACTCAGCGAATGGACGCCCAACGCCCGCATCGTACTGGATAAGAATCCCCATTATTGGGATGCCGCCACCACGCGCCTGCAGCACATCATCTTTTTCCCGACCGAGAATCCCGATGTGGAAGAGCGGAATTTTCGCGCCGGCCAGCTGCACATCACCTTCGACCTCCCGTCTTCCAAGATTCCTGTCTATCAGCGGGAATCTCCCCGCCAGCTCCGGCTCGATGCCCTGCTCAACATTTGGTATCTCAACTTCAACACCACCAAGCCGCCGCTGGACAATCCCCTCGTTCGCCAGGCCCTCGCCCTGGCGGTTGATCGTGAAGCCATCTCCCGCAGTGTTTACAACGGAGCGTTCCGCGCGGCCCAATCCTTCGTGCCGCCAGATTGCGGCGGCTACGTCTCGACAACCCACACCCGGACCGATGTCGCCGAAGCCCGTCGACTATTGGCCGAGGCCGGTTACCCGGGGGGACGCGGCCTGCCGGTCCTTTCCGTGCAGGCCCTCAACAACGACAAGTTGCCCAAGGTCGCCGAGGCCCTGCAAGGCATGTGGAAGAAGGAACTGGGCGTGAACGTCACCATCGAACCTTCCGAGCAAAAGATCTGGATTCAGACCCAGACCGCGATGAACCACACCATCGGCCTCATGGGCTGGGTGGCTGACTTCGCCGATCCGGTAACCTTTCTCCAGCTCCGCGAAACCGGCAATGGCAACAACTGGTCGGGCTGGTCGAATCCCGCCTACGACCGGTTGCTGCAGACCGCCGCCAACACCGCGGATGCGCAGGCCCGCTTCGCCCTGTTTCAACAGGCGGAAACCCTGCTGCTCAACGAGGCCGCCGCCTCGCCTCTCGTCTACGGGGCCCGCACCTACCTCATCAATCCCGCGGTGAAGAACTGGGATTCCGCCCCGCTCGGGCTGCACCAATATAAAAAGGTTTATCTCGAACCCTAACCTGCTCTTGCGTGTCCTTGGGAGCCCGGCGAAGTTACCTCACGTAGCGACCGCTGCCCCTTTCCTCATGTTTGCCCGAGTCCTTATCACCAGTTTCAGCCTGATCTTCGTCACCTTGGCTTCATCCGCCGAGCTGGCCATCGTCCACGTCTACACCGGCTGGCGGGACGCGGCCTCGTTCAAACGCATTTCCGAATACTTTGACGGCAAGGAGAACACCGGCGGCGAGACGGTCCTGCGCACCCAGCCCGATCAACGCGCCGGCTTCTATTTTCTCGTGCGGGTCACCAACCCGGCCGCACCCCTCACCGCCCAGGCCCGCTTGGAGATCATTGGCTCCACCACCGCCAAACCCGTCACCCACACCTTCACCGTGCCTCTGAAATCGGGCGCCACCGTCCTGCAACTCGGCCTCACCCGCAGCGACTGGACCGACGCCAAGGCCAACCCGGTGGCTTGGAAACTCGATGTGCTCGACAGCGCCGGCCAGGTGCTGGCCACGGAGAAAAGCTTCCTCTGGGAAAAGCCGGCCCAGCCGTGAACCGATGAACCAGCCGGCCTGGAGTGACTGGCAAGCCGTCACCGGTTGGAGTCCCGATGCCGCCGTGCTCGCCGAGACCCTGGATGGCGGCCAAGCCTTTCGCTGGAACTTGGCATCCGGTTCGCCAGATGTGTGGATCGGCCACTGGGCCGGTGGCGCGGTGCAGATCCGGCGTGAATCCGACCGTCTCCTCTGGCGCGGCGCCGGGAGCCTAAACGCCGCCGACGTGCAACACTACCTCGGACTCGATCGTGACTGGGGCTCCTTGACCGACTCGTTGCCCTGGCGGAGCGATCCCCATCTGGCCCGTTGCCTGGCCGCGTTTCCCGGATTGCGCATCCTGCGCCAACCGTTCGGAGAGACGTTGCTCGGCTTTCTCTGCAGCGCGACCAAGCAGATCGTCCAGATCAAGCAGATGGTTGCCCTGCTCGCCGAACGCCACGGCTCCCCCATCAGGGTGGCGAAGGGCCCCGGCGCCCCACCGCACCACGCGCTCCCCACCTGGGCGCAACTTGCCACCATTCCCGAGGCCGAGCTCCGGTCCTGCCTGCTCGGTTTCCGCGCCCGCTTCATTCACGAGACCGCGCTCTTTTTGGCGCAGCGCCCCGGCTGGCTTGAGGAAACGGAAACTCTGCCCTACGCCGCCGCCAAAGCGCGTCTGATGGAATTGCCCGGCGTCGGCGAAAAGGTCGCCGATTGCGTGCTGCTGTTCGGCGCCGGTAAACTCGAGGCCTTTCCCGTGGACACGTGGGTGCTCAAATCCCTCGCGCGCCGCTACGGCCTCGACGGTTGGAAACCCGCCCAGGTCGCCCACTTCGGCCGTACCCATTTCGGTCCGCTAGCCGGGCTCGCGCAGCAATTCCTATTCTCCTGGGAACGCAAACACGGCGGCCGCTGAAGTGACGGCCGCAAGCGGCCCCGCCGGCTCAATCCGCGGCGGCCAACACCGGCTCCGCTTTTACCAGACGCCACGGGAAAAAGTACGCCGCGTACACGACTGCATAGACCAGAAAATTCTCCAGCTTGGTGAAGTGTGCGAAAGCGAAGAAGAAGATCAGCAGGTGCAGACGGATTACGTTCTTGTAGGGCGCCATCAGGCCTTCGCCGAAAGCGTTGTTCGCCTTCTTCTTTTTCGCCCGCTTGGAGCCGACGCCCTCCGTCTCGGTCATCGCCACACCTGGGGCCGGATCCAGGCGAAACGCCTGTCGCTCGGCGATCACCGCCGCCGGCAGGAACCACCAATAGCGTTGCAGGACCTCCCCATAGAGCGCCAGTCCCGGGACCCCCTTGGCATCTCCGGGGTTCAAAGGGAAAAAGACCGAGAGGAAGACAGAGTGCACAAAATGAAACCCACCGAAATGCACCGTGAAGAAGGCCAGCAGAAACATTCCGCCGAACACGGTGAGGGCCTTGAAGCCTACCCCGGCCCCGGGCGCGGGACCACCCTCGGGATACATCAGGTTGCTCACCAGCTTCTCTTGCCCAAAAAACAAGGGTTTGAAGATCATCCAGACAATCATCGCGTAGCCGATCAGCAGGCTGGAAAGCCAAAGGCTCCAGACCAGATCGGTCGTCTTCCAGCCGGCAAACCAAGCCACCGCCAACCCGCCGGCAAAGGCGAGCGCATCGGGCCATGCCTCAGCCCAGCGGTTGGGCGATGCAGACGGGAACGCGGACGGCGCCGGATTCACTTCGCTTTCTGGATGAGTTCCACCTCGTAGCCCTCAGGGGCATCAAAGAAGGCGATCATCGAGCCGCTGCCGGTCTTGGTCGGACCATCACTCAGGGCATAGCCCTTCTTGGCCGCGGCTTCCGCGAAGGCCACCAGATCGTCGACTTCGAACGCAAGATGCATCAGGTCAGGCTGCACTTTCACGGGCTCGGCGCCCGGAGGCATCTGGCACAGCTCAATCTCTTCCTCACTACCGGGGGTGGCCAGAAACACCAGTTGCGCACCCCGGGGCGAGGTGTGCCGGCGGGCCACCGTGAGCCCGAGGGCCTCGGTGTAGAATTTCACGGAGCGCTCAATATCGTTCAAGCGCATGCGGGTGTGGAGAAGCTTTTTGACGGTCATGACGACAACCTAGGCGGTTTTCTCCGCGAATCACGCGAATTCATTCACCGCCGCATTGCCCGCTTTTTTAGTGTCTTTTCGTGCCCCTTTGTGGCCAGATTTCCCCGCCTTGTCCTCCACCCTCGACCTCGCCGCCATCCGCGAAGCCCACGAACGCATCCGCCCGTTCATCAAACGCACCCCCGTGCTCACGAGCGAACAGCTCGACACGGCCACCGGCGCGCAGCTCTTCTTCAAGTGCGAAAACTTTCAGGAAGCCGGGGCCTTCAAGTCCCGCGGCGCCTGCAACGCCGTTTTCTCTCTGACTGACGAGGAAGCCGCCACCGGTGTGGTCACGCACTCCTCCGGCAACCACGCCGCCGCGCTGGCCCGTGCCGCCCAGTTACGCGGCATCACGGCCCACATCGTCATGCCAGCTGGCGCTTCGCAGTCGAAAATCCGCAACGTCGGCCTCTACGGGGGCTGGATCACTTTCTGCGAACCCAACATCACGGCCCGCGAGGAAGCCTGCGCCCGGGTCGCCCGTCAAAACGGCGCGACCATCGTCCACCCGTTCGACGATCTCCGGGTCGCCGCCGGCCAGGGCACCGCCGTGCTTGAACTGCTGGAGGACATGCCCGATCTCGATGTCGTGCTCGTGCCGGTCGGCGGGGGCGGTCTGCTCTGCGGCACCGCCGTGGCGGCCAAGGCCTTGCGGCCCGGCATTCAAGTGGTCGGCGTCGAGCCCGCCCTCGGCGACGATGTCGCCCAATCCCTCGCCGCCGGCAGGCGCATTTCCATCCCAACCCCGGCCACCATCGCCGACGGCCTGCGCACCAATTGCACCGGGGCCATGAACTTTCCCATCATCCAGCAGCACGTCGACCAGGTGGTCACCGTTTCCGAGGAGGCGATCGTCGCCGCCATGCGGGCGGTCTGGGAAGCCCTGCACATGGTCATCGAGCCGTCTGCGGCCGTGCCTTATGCCGCCTTGCTGGAAACGAAGATCCCGCTCGCCGGCCGCCGGATCGGCCTGATCGTCACAGGCGGCAACGTCGATCTCGACCGCCTGCCTTGGTTGAAACCATGAGCAAGGGCCGGCCGAGCCCGGCCCATTCTCTGGACCCGGCTTCACCAGCCCCATCCTGCCGGCCAATCTTAGACGAGGTCGTCGCCGATGGAGTTGGTGGCGCAATTGGCAGCCGCCTGCTGCACCTCTTCGATTTCCTCAGCCGTCACCGGCTGGCGTTTCACAAACGAGGTGCCGCTATCGGCATCGCGATCAAAGAAGTTGGGGGCCTCCGTCCGGCATTGGTCGCAATCGATGCAGGTGGAGTCGACGTAGAAACGTCCGGCAACATTGAGGGGGAGTCTTTCGGTAGAGGTGGCCATGGGATTTTGGTTTTTCCAGATTCTGCCCGATTTTCGCCGCGGCGGCACGGCAGGCCTTGGTTGGAACGCTGCATTTCTTGCTTCGCCGGCCCGGGTCCTTGCATCCGGCCGTCGGCGGCTCATGCGGGCGCAACGCAACAGATGACCAGCTTCTGGCAACCAACGAATCTGCTTAGCCGTTGAATCTGGCCGAAAAGTTACGACACTCATTTCCGTTGTGAGCGAAAATCCCCACGCGTTCCTGGCGCTCTTCCTCGGCGTCGCCCTAGCCTTCCCGTTGATTCTCCTGACGGTTGCCTGGCTTTGGGTGCGCTTCTTCCAGCGTGCCCGGCCCGGCAAGATCAAGAACGCGACCTACGAATGTGGCTTGGAAGCCAGCGGCGACTCCTGGATCCAGTTCAAGGCGCACTATTATCTCTACGCCATTCTCTTCCTGATTTTCGACGTGGAGGTGCTGTTCTTGCTGCCCTTCGCCGTCGCCTTCACCGGCCTGTCATCAGGCGCGCTGATCGCGATGTTGGTATTCATCCTCCTACTGGTCGAGGGCCTGGTCTGGGCCTGGCACCGCGGGCACCTGGAGTGGAAATAAGATGAGCGGTTCCGCCTCCACCCCCTCGCCGACCCCGTTTCCCGCCGCGGGAAACATCTCCGACGAGGATCGCGAAAACCTCCGCCGCAATGGCATTCTGCTGACCAGCCTCGAGGAGCTCTACAACTGGGGCCGCAGCAATTCCATCTGGCCCCTCCAGTTCGGCCTCGCCTGCTGCGCCATCGAGATGATCGCCGCCGCCACCGCCCGCTTCGACATCGCCCGCTTCGGCGCGGAAATCTTCCGCCCCTCCCCCCGCCAGGCCGATCTCATGATCGTCTCCGGCACCGTCACCAAGAAGATGGCCCCGCTCGTCGTCCGCCTCTGGAACCAGATGCCCGAACCGAAGTACTGCATCGCCATGGGGGCCTGCGCCATCTCGGGCGGACCCTTCAAGCAGGGTTACAACGTCCTCAAGGGCATCGACCGTTTTATCCCGGTCGACATCTATATACCCGGGTGCCCGCCGCGTCCCGAGGCCCTCCTCCATGGCCTCACCCAGCTTCAAGCGAAAATCCGCGGCGAACGCATCGCGGGGCCCGACATGGCCCGGCATCTCCGCCCGGAGAATCCCGGCGAATTCCCCATTCCCGATTACGGAGCCCGCGACCTCGAGCCGCCCAGCAATCCCGCCCTCTTCCAGCCGCCTTCGCTACCCCGCAAGGCCTGAACCATGGAAACCCTCGAACAGATCCGCGACCGTCTCCTCGCCCGCTTCCCCGCGGCGAAGATCGAGCTGGTGACCAATCCCGGTCCGGCCGCCGAACACTCCCTGTTGCTCGAGGCCGCCACGGCTCTGGAGATCGCCACCTTCCTGCGCGACGACGACGCCCTGCGCCTCGACTACTGCTCCAACGCCACCGGCATCGACTGGCCGGACAAGGAGATCGTCGAAACCACCAAGAAATCCGTCCCCGACCCCGCCGGCGGGCCCGCGAAGATCATCGAGGAAAAGACCAAGCACCTCCAGCCCGGCTATCTGGAAACCGTCTATCACCTCTATTCCATGGCCCGGAAACATGGGCCCGTCGTCATCCGTCTGCGCACCGGCAACCGTTCCGACCAGGTCACGTTGCCTTCGCTCACGCCAGTCTGGCGATCTTGTGACTTCCAGGAACGGGAGATCTACGATCTCTACGGCATCCGTTTTTCCGGTCACCCCGACCTCCGCCGCCTGCTGATGTGGGACGGCTTTGAGGACCACCCGATGCGCAAGGACTACGTCGCGCCCGATGATTTCGAATGGGAACCCACCCCGCACGGCAGCGTGCTGGACCGCGCCAAGGCGCACTATCCCGCCCCGCCGGCAGAACCTGGAGTGGCGGCCACCCCGCCCCCAAATCCGACGGAGGCCAAATCATGAGCCTCTTCCCTGCCATGGGCGCTGCAGCCGGCCCCACCGTCCGCGCCGTCCACGATGAGTTTCACGGCGACCTGCTCGAGGTCTCAATGGGACCCCAGCATCCGTCGACCCATGGCGTGTTTCGCATGGTCGTCACCCTCGACGGCGAACAGATCGTCAAACTGAAGCCCGTCTTCGGCTACCTCCACCGCAATCACGAGAAGATCGCCGAGAACACCAGTTACCTCGGATCGATGCCCTACACCGACCGGCTCGACTACCTGTGCTCGATGACGAACAACTGGGCCTACGCCCTTTCCGTCGAGAAGCTGGCCGGCCTCGCGGTGCCCGACCGCGCCCAGTACCTCCGCGTCATCATGGCCGAGCTCACGCGGCTCGTGAACCATATGTGCCTGGTCGGCTTCCTCTTCAACGACCTCGGCACCTCGTTCACCCCGCTCCTCTATGCCTTCCGCGAGCGCGAAAAGATCATCGATCTCTTCGAGTCCCTCAGCGGCTCGCGCATGATGTGCAACTACCAGCGCTTCGGCGGCTGCCGCGTCGACCCTTCCCCCGAGTGGCTCGCCGCCGCGTCGGCGCTCGTGAACAATTTCCCGCGCTTCCTCGACGAGTATGAGACCATGCTCACGGGCAACGAGATCATGCTCGCCCGCACCCAGGGTGTCGGCGTGCTCGACGGCGCCGCGGCCGTCAATGCCGGACTCACCGGCCCGATCCTCCGCGCCAGTGGCGTGGACTACGACCTGCGCAAGGTGGACGCTTACGGCTTTTATCCCCGCTTCGATTTCCGCGTCCCACTCGGGGCGCACGGTGACACCTACGACCGCTACATGATCCGCATCCTCGAAATGCGCGAATCAGTGAAGATTCTCCAACAGGCCTTCCGCGACCTGCCCGCCGGCCCGATCATGGACCCCAAGGCCAAGCTCCGCGGCTTCCGCCCCAAGCCCGGCGAGGCCTACGGCCGCATCGAGGGCCCGAAGGGCGAACTCGGCTTCTACCTCATCAGCGACGGCAGCCCCAACCCCTGGCGCTACCGCGTCCGCCCGCCCTCCCTGATCAACCTCACCCTTCTGGAGGACATGTGCATCGGCCGCACCATCGCGGACTCCGTCGTCATCCTCGGCTCCATCGACATCGTCCTCGGCGAAGTCGACCGCTGATCCCCCACTTCAACTTAAACTCCCAACTTAAACTGTCATGTTAGGCTCCGGCATCCTCAAAGGTCTCGCTGTCACCGCGAAAAATTTCGTGGGGAGCTACCATGACCCGGCCCGGATGGTGACGCAGGAATACCCCGACGTCCCGGCCCAGCTGCCGCCCGCCTACCGCAACTTCCCCTTCCTCGTCACCGAAAACGCCACCGACCCGATGGGCACGCTGCGCTGCGTGGCCTGCCAGATCTGTGAGAAGGAATGTCCGCCGCAGTGCATCTACATCGAGAAGAGCAAGGACAAGAAGCCCGACGCCACCGGCAAGCCGCAGATTTATCCCGCCGTCTTCGCCATCGACACCGCCGTCTGCATGAGCTGCCAGCTCTGCGTCGAGGTCTGCCCGTTCGACGCCATCAAGATGGACCAGGTGTTCGAGATCGCCGCGACCAACCGCTTCGAGGGCCTGCTGCTCAACCGCGAGCAGCTCGCCAAGCCCAACACCTATTTCCACCAGATCCATCCCGAGGAGGCCGCTGAAGTCGACGCGCGCCTCACCGCCGATCGTCTGGCCGCCGAGGAGAAAGCCAAGGCCGCCGCCGCCGCGAAAGCCGCCGCCGCGGCCGCCCCCAAACCGGCCGCCCCGGCCCCTGCCGCGGCGCCGACCCCGCCGAAACCCGCTGCCGGAGGCTCGCCCACATCATGACCGCATCCGGGCCAGACGCTTTTCTCGAACACGCACCGCTCCAGCTGCGCGATGCGATTGTCGACCTTTTCCCTGCGGCGACCCAATGGCTCGTCCATCACCTGATCACCATCGTCGTGATCCTGACGGTCTTCGGTCTCTTCTTCGCCTTCACCACCATCGCAGAGCGCAAGCTCCTCGGTCGGCTCCAGAACCGGCTCGGACCCAACCGCGCCGGCCTGCCGTGGTTCAAAGGTCACGGCCTCTGGGGCCTCACCCAGCCCTTCGCCGACGCCGTCAAGGCCCTCACCAAGGAGGACGTCGTGCCCGAAGCCGCCGACAAGGTCCTGCACTTCCTCGCCCCGGTCGTCATCGTCGCCTTCTCCCTGCTGGGTTTTGCCGTGCTGCCTTTCGGTCGCAACTACCTCCCGGTCGAGCTCGACGCCGCCATCCTCTACTTCTTCGCGGCCGGCACCGCCACCGAGCTCGCCATCTTCATGGCGGGCTGGGGCAGCCGTAACAAATACTCGCTGCTCGCCGCCATGCGCGCCCTGGCGCAGCTGATCAGCTACGAGCTGCCGCTGATCCTTTCCGTCGTCCCGGTCATTCTGGTGGTCGGCACCCTCTCCACCCAGGAGATCGTGGTGGCGCAGGGCGGCTGGACCTTCGGCTTCATCCCCCACTGGCATGTCTTCACGCCGTGGGGCTTTGCCGGGTTCGTCATCTTCCTCATTGCCGCTTTGGCCGAGAGCAACCGTTCCCCGTTCGATCTGCCCGAGGCCGAGAGCGAACTCATCGCCGGTCATCTCACCGAATATTCCGGCTTCAAGTACGCCCTCTTCTTCATGGCCGAGTATTTTGGCCTCACTGCCCTCAGCGGCCTCGGCGTCACGATCTTCCTCGGCGGCTGGCAGGCGCCGTTCGCCGTCCTTGAGATCGTTCCGTCCTACCTCTGGTTCATGATCAAACTTGCCCTGATGATCATGTTCTTCATCTGGATCCGCGGCACGCTGCTACGCCTGCGTATCGACCAGCTGACCCGCCTTTCCTGGAAATTCCTCGTTCCCCTCGCCCTGCTCAACCTCGGCAACGCCGCCTTCTGGTCCCTGTCGGCCGGTCATTCCCCGGCCATGGACCTCGCCCGCTGGCCGATCTCTGCCGCCATTATCATCATTCCCTTCTACCTCCTCGGCCGCCGCCTCACCGCCGGCTACGGCCCCCGAACCTACCAATACGCCCAATAAATTTATGATTCTCGATTTACGGTTTATGATTTGCCGAACCGGTCCCAAGACCCGCTCGGCCGGTTCCCCGCAATCATAAATCATCAATCGTAAATCATAGATACCCCATCCGTGTTTCCGCTCCTCATCATCGCCCTTCTCATCCTCGGTGCCGCCTCCGCGGCGATGCTGACGCGCAACCTGATCCACAGCGCCCTGCTGCTCGTGGGCGCCTGGGCGGGCATCGCCGGCTTCTATCTTTGGGCCGGGGCCGAGTTCGTCGCCTTTGCCCAGGTAATGGTGTACGTGGGCGCGGTCTCGATGGTTGTCCTTTTCGCCGTGTTGCTGACCCGCCAGGGAGCCACGAGCGCCCCGGTGGAGTACACTTCCCTGAAACGCGGCGTGCTTGGCTTCATCGTCGCCGGCGGCGTGGGCGGCATCTTATTCGGCGCCATTCTGGGCAGTCCGCTGGATGTGAACATGCCCACCTCCACCCCGGCCGTTTCCGTGAAGCAACTCGGATTTCTACTGATGGATTCCTACGCGCCGGCCCTCCTGATCGTGGGTGTCCTGCTCACCGTGGCCCTGCTCGGCGCCATCGTCATCGCGGCCGTCGACCAACCGGAGGACACGCCATGAGCCCGCTGCAACTCTGCCTGATGCTTTCGAGCCTGCTTTTCTGCGTCGGCCTGATCGGTGCGCTGACCCGCAGCAACACCATCCTCGTGCTGCTCGGCATCGAACTGATGCTCAATGCGGCCAATCTGAACTTCATCGCCTTCTGGCGCTACGGTCCGCACCCGGACGCCGGCACCGGCATGGTCTTCGTGCTCTTCGCCATCGCCGTCGCCGCCGCCGAGGCCGCCGTCGGCCTGGCCCTCGTCATCGCGATCCACCGGCATCGCAAGACCATCCGCCTCCAGGAGGCCAACACCCTAAAGGGCTGAAATCCCAAAGCCCAAACGTCCAAATGCCAAAACAATCCCCATCTTCGGCCGCAACTACCGCCTCCCTCAGGTCGGTTCGTTTGGCCTTTGGAGTTTGGCCTTTGGCCTTTTCGGTCCAGCCGGTTCGTCCATGAATCTTCCTGTTCAATTTCTCTGGCTGATTCCCGCCCTGCCGCTGCTCGCGGCGGCCGTGAGCGCGTTGATCCCGCGGCACAGCCCGCGCCTCGCGGCGGACCTCGCCATCGCAGCCATGGTCGGAGCCTTTTTGCTTTCCTGCTTCGCCCTCGCCGGCGCCCTCGCCCAGCCGGCGCTGCATCAGGTCTACAACTTCTCCTGGTTTGACCTCGGGCCGGGTTCGCTGCGCCTCGGCCTGCTGCTCGATCCCCTGACCGGCTTCATGTGCGTGATGGTCTCGTTCGTCAGCCTGCTGATCTTCATCTTCAGCACCGGTTACATGAAGGAGGACGCCAACGCCAAACAGTTCTTCTGCTACCTCAGCCTCTTCGCCGCCGCCATGCTCGGGCTGCTCGTCGCCAACAGCCTGCTCCTGCTCTTCGTCTGCTGGGAACTCGTCGGCCTAGCCTCCTATCTGCTCATCGGCTTCTGGTTCCACAAACCCGCCGCCGCGGCCGCCGCGAAAAAAGCTTTCATCACGACCCGCATCGGCGATCTCGGCTTCCTGATCGGCCTGCTCTGGTTGCAGGACGCGCAGGGCACCCTGCTCTTCTTTGACCACGGTGCAGGCTTCCTGGAGCCCGCGGCGTTGGCTTCACTGACCCAGCTGCTGCCCTGCGGCCTCGCGGCCTCAACCGCCATCGGCTTGCTCATCTTCTGCGGCGCCGTCGGCAAGTCCGGCCAGTTCCCGCTGCATGTCTGGTTGCCCGACGCGATGGAAGGCCCGACGCCCGTCTCCGCCCTCATCCACGCCGCCACCATGGTCGCGGCCGGCGTGTTCCTCATCGCCCGCGTCTATCCGCTGATGTCCGCCGACCAGGCCCTCACCGGCTTGCCCCTGCACGCGCTTACCGTCGTGGCGTACATCGGGGCCATCACCGCCCTGCTCGGTGCCATGATCGCGGTCGCGCAGAATGACATCAAACGCATCCTCGCCTTCTCCACCGTCTCCCAGCTCGGCTACATGATGCTCGCGCTGGGCGTCGGCTCGTGGGTCGCGGCGATCTTCCACCTGCTGACCCACGCCTTCTTCAAGGCCCTGCTCTTCCTGGGTGCCGGCTCCGTCATCCACGCCGCGCATCATGAACAGGACATCCGCCAGCTTGGTGGCCTGTCGAAGAAGATGAGAGTCACCTTCATCACCTTCACGATCGGCACAATGGCCCTCGTCGGCGTGCCGCTGTTCTTCTCCGGCTTCTGGTCCAAGGAAGCCATCTTGCACGCCGCGCATGGCTGGCAGGTTTCCCACCTACCCTTCTACGCCGCCGTGCTCGGCGTGGTCCTCACCGCTTTCTACAACACCCGCCTGATGGCGGAAACGTTCTTCGGGAAACCCCGGTCACACCAAGCCGAGGATGCCCACGAAAACGGCCCGGCCATGACCCTCCCGCTGGTCGCGCTGGCCTTCTTTGCGATTGTCCTCGGTTTTCTGGGCACCCCCGCCTTCCCCTGGTTGCAGTCCAAACTCGTGGGCGAAGCCGAGGTGCACGGCGAATCGCTCTTCGCCGGCGCGGGCCTCATGGGTCTCTCCATCGTGCTGGTTGCCCTGGGCATCGGTTTCGGTTGGGCCTGGTACGGACGCCACACGCGCGCTTCGGCGGAAGCCACCGATCCTCTCGCCTCCGCCGCACCGCGCACATTCGCGGCCCTGGCCAACCGACTGGGCTTCGACGAACTCTACGCGGCCACCGTCGGCCGGCTGCATCAGGGTGTCGCAAGCTTCGCCGCCTTTCTGGAAACCTATGTGTGGGATGGCGCGATCGTCTTCCTCGCCCGTTTCAGCGAATACACCGGCGTGGTCAGCCGAGAAAATGACGAACAGGGTCTCAACGCCGGCTTCGACGTCACCAGTCGGAAGCTGCGCGCGACCGGCGACGCCTATTCGAAGGCCCAGTCCGGTGAAACCCATGGCTATCTCCGGACCCTCGCCTACGGCTTCGTTCTCCTGCTCATCCTCGTGATCTTGGGAGGCGCCCTATGAACAACTGGCCGCTGCTTTCGCTCCTGGTCTTCACCCCCTGGGTCGGCGCCCTGATCGTCTTTGTGCTGCGCCGGCAATTGCCCACCTCGCTGCGCCACACGCTGCCCCTGCTGTTCAGTCTCTCCACCCTGGTGCTGGGCGCCCTGACCTTGGCCCGGTTTGATCCGTCCGTGACAGCCATGCAGCTCACCGAAAAGCACCGGTGGATCGCGGCGCTGAACGTCCATTACCATCTGGGCCTCGACGGCCTCAGCCTGATTCTGGTGCTGCTGACGGGCATCATCTCGCCGCTCGTGCTGTTCGGCACGCCGCGCAACATCCGCTGCCCGGCCATCCATGGCTCTCTCTTCCTGCTGCTGCAGGGAAGTGCGTTGGGCGTATTTCTCGCCCTGGATTTCTTTCCCTGGTTCGTCTTCTGGGAACTGAGCCTCGTGCCCGCATTCTTCCTGATCAAGTTCTGGGGCGGCCCCGGCGCCCCTCGCGCCGCCTACCAGTTCGTCATCTACACCATCGGCGGCAGCGCCTTCCTGCTGCTCGGTTTCGCCGCCCTCTACGCCGCCACCGGCACTTTTGATTTCATCGAGCTCGCCGCTCTGGCCCGCAGTGGCGTGCTGGCAACCAAGCTCGCCGCCGTCGGCGGGTTCTGGCCGCAAGCCGTCTTTTTGGGCGTGCTGCTCGGCTTCGCCGTGAAAGTGCCGCTGTTCCCCTTCCACGCCTGGCTGCCCCCGGCTTATGCCGAGGCCCCCACCGGCACGTCGATGTTCCTCACCGGCGTGATGTCCAAGATGGGCGTTTATGGTTTTCTCCGCATCCTCTGGCCGCTCTTCCCGGCTCCGCTGCATGCGGCCGCGGGCCCCTTGCTGTGGCTCGCCTTGGGCGGCGTGGTCCTCGGTGCCTACGCGGCCATGCGGCAGACTGACCTCAAGCGCATGGTCGCCTACTCCTCGGTCAACCATCTGAGCTACTGCCTGCTCGCGCTCTTCGCCGTCGCCTCGTCCGGTCCGGCCAACCCCGCCGCCACGACCGCCGCCCTCAGCGGTACCCTCCTGCAACTCTTCAACCACGGTCTCTCCGCCGCCGCGCTGTTCTTCTGCGTCGGCATCATGGAGAATCGCTCAGGCGGAAAACGCGGCCTCGCCGACTTCGGCGGCGTGCGGACCTCGGCCCCGATCTTCGCCGGCTTCTGCGGCGTCGCCCTGTTCTCCTCGCTCGGCCTCCCGGGGCTCAACGGTTTCGTCGGTGAGTTTCTGATCTTTCGCGGCGTCTTCGGCCTGACCCCCTCCTTTGCGGCGATCGCCACGCTCGGGTTGCTCGTCACGGCGCTCTTCCTGCTCACTTTCTGGCAGCGCGTCTTCCACGGTCCTGCCGCCGGCGCGGGGATCAAGTTCCGTGACCTCGACACCCGCGAGGTGATCACCCTGCTGCCGCTGCTCATGCTCATGTTCGCACTCGGCCTCGTACCCCAGTTGCTCACCGGACTCTTCAACCCGCTCGTCACCGCCTGGGCGACCACCCTGCCATGAACGCCCTTCCCTGCACCATCTACGTGTCTTTCGCCGGCGCCTTGTTGGCCCTGGCGGCAGGATCGCGCTCGGCTCAGGCCGCCCGGGTTGTCGCCCTCCTTACCGCGCTCGCGTCCTGGGGCATCGTGCTGGCGGCCGCGACCGGCTTTGTCCCGGCCGCCGGACTGCAGGATCTGGTGAACGTGGCGTGGATTCCCGAGATGGGCATCCGCTACCATCTCGCGGTCGACGGCATCAGTCTGACGCTCCTCGTCCTCACCGGCCTGGCCGCCACGGCCGGCGTGCTCTTCTCCTGGAACATCACGGAACGCACCGGGGAATTCTTCGCCCTCTACCTCGCGCTCATCGGCGGGGTTTATGGTGTATTTCTCAGCGCGGATGCCTTCGTGCTCTTCGTCTTCTACGAGATCGCCATCGTGCCAAAGTATTTCCTGATCGCAAACTGGGGCTCCACCAACCGCGAGTACGGCGCAATGAAACTCGTTCTCTACTCCTTCGCCGGGAGCGCACTCGTGCTGGCGGGCCTGCTCTGGGCCTACGCCGCGGGTCACGGCACGGGTTTCAGCCTGCCTGAGCTGGTCGCCGCGACCGGCAGCCTGAGTCTGGCGCAACAGATCGGCGTGTTCGGACTGGTCTTCACCGGCTTTGCCACCCTCGCCGGCATGTTCCCCTTGCACACGTGGGCCCCGACCGGACACGTCGCCGCCCCGACCGCCGCGTCGATGCTGCTCGCCGGTGTGGTGATGAAACTGGGCGCCTACGGCTGTCTGCGGGTGGCCCTTCCCCTCTCCCCGGCGGCCTTCGCGTTGCTCCAACCCTATATCGCCTGGCTGGCCATCATCGGCATTCTCTACGCGGGCTTCGTCGCCCTCGTGCAGGATGACTTTAAGTTCGTCATCGGCTACTCAAGCGTCAGCCACATGGGCTTCGTCCTGCTCGGCCTGGCCGCCGCAAATGTCACGGCCGTCAGCGGCGCCGTGTTCCAGATGTTCTCGCACGGTGTGATCGCCGGACTCCTCTTCGCGGTGGTGGGCCGCATGGTCTATGAGCGCACCCACACCCGCCAGCTGGCCGATCTGCGCGCCATGTCGTTGCACCGGCTCATTCCGTTTGCCGCGGTGGTCTTCGTTCTCGCCGGCATCGCATCCATGGGGCTGCCCGGATTCAGTGGATTTCCGGCTGAGCTGACCATTCTCATCGGCACCTGGCAGAGGCAGCCCCTCTGGGCGCTGGCCGCCGCCTTCGGTGTCCTGATCGCCGCGGCGTTCACTCTGCGCGCCATCCAGGTTTCCTTCTTTGGCCGCACCGGGACCGACCGTTGCGATACGCCCATTGAGCCCCTGCCAGCAATCACCTGGCCGGAAAAGACCGGGGCCCTGCTGCTGCTCGGCGCGACCATCTACCTTGGGCTAAGCCCCGACACGCTGTTTGACTGGATCCGGCCTGCCCTGCAGTCGCCCTACTTTCACGCCATTCTGACGGGAGGCCTCTCATGACCGCCGACTACGCCGGACTCTTCCACGCCCTTCGTCCCGAGAGCCATCTCGTGATCGGTGCCCTGCTGGTGCTCTTCTTCGACGTGCTGTGGGCGCGTCATCGTCCGGCCAACCGGCATCACGTCGCTCTCGCGCTCGGACTGATCTCTCTCCTTATGGCGGCGACCGCCGCGGTCACGCAGGGAACCATCGGACCGGTTTTCCAAAAGATGCTCGTGATCGACCAGTTGGCGGTGGCCACCCGGGTGGGCGTCTTTGCGCTGGCCGCGTTCGCGCTCGCGTTGCTGCCGGAGTCGAGCCGCCAACGTCATCCCGCGGAGTTCACGGCCATTCTGCTGTTTGCCACCACGGGCTTCACCCTGATGGCCGCCGCGAACCACCTGCTGATCATCTTCCTGGCGCTGGAGCTGGCGAGTTTGTCCCTCTACGTGTTGGCCGGATTTGACAAGAAGAGCGCCGCCTCGGCCGAGGCCGGTCTCAAGTATTTCCTGTTTGGTGGCATGTCCGCCGCCTTCCTGCTGTTTGGATTCAGCCTGATCTACGGCCTGACGGGCTCGCTTCATCTGGGTAACATTGCCACCCAGCTCGCCATCCAGGGCCAGCCGCCGCTGCTCATTGTCGCCCTGGTCATGGTTCTGGTCGCCTTTGGCTTCAAGGCCGCCGCCGCCCCTTTCCATCTCTGGGCGCCCGATGTCTATCAAGGTGCCCCCGCCCCGGCGGCCGCGCTGATCGCCTCCGCCTCCAAACTCGCCGGACTGGTGCTGTTCACCCGCTTGCTGTGGCCTGGTCTGGGCACGGCCGTCGGCACCATCGCCCACACCCCGATCACGGTCGGCTGGGCTCCCGTGGTGGCGCTGCTGTCCGCCGCCTCGCTCCTGCTCGGCAACATCGGCGCTCTGGCCCAGACCAACGTGCGACGCCTGCTGGCCTACTCGGCCATCGCCCACGCCGGCGCGCTCCTGTTGGGCGTGATCGCCGCCGGCCGGATCGGCCTTGGACCGCTCTACTTTTATGCCGCGACCTATGGACTCGCCACCGTAGGCGCCTTCGGGGTGGTCGCCGCCCTGGAAACCGCCGGCCCCGTGCAGAATCTGACCGACCTGGCCGGACTGTATCGTCGCTCCCCGCTGCTGGCGGGCTGTCTCGCCGTGTTCATTCTTTCGCTGGCAGGCATTCCGCCGCTGGCGGGATTCTTTGGCAAATTTGCCGTTTTCAGCTCGGTACTTCGGCTCGGCGGCTTGGCCGGGCCGGCCGGCTGGCTGGTGATCCTCGCCATCGCGCTAAGCGCCGTGGCGCTGTACTATTATCTGCTGATCCTGAAGCAGGCGCTGGTGGCCGCGCCGGTAAAGAACGCCCCGCGCGTCACGACACCCTGGCCTGCGCGCATCGCACTGCTGGTCGCCGCCGGCCTGCTTGTGCTCCTCGGCGTGATGCCCTCGCTCTTGTTGCAGCTGTTCTAGGTTTTGCGGCTACGCAAGCGGGCGCGTGTCATGCGCTCGCTCCAGCCACCCCCTGCCAGAAACGCCGGCTCCAATTGCCGCCGCAGTTGATCGGGCAGGAAATTCGTCTGGTGGATGAGGCAGGTAAGGATGTTGGCAACCACCTCGGCCGGTCGGGTCTCTATATCGGTCCCATAGGACTCATAGGACCTATTCTGAGCCCCGAGCTTTCTCACAAAGAGCGCTTCCTTTGCATCCTTCGCCCACGGCTTCAAGCTGCGCACCCGCAGATAGTCGCGATAGTCCTCGGGCAACTCTTCAAGACTCGCCCTCGCCACATTCACGAGCTTGAGCTCCATCTCCTTGGAAGTTCCCGATGCCTGGCTGCCCTCGAGGATGTCTTGTTTTCCTGAGCGCGCCGCCTGCACCATCTGGTCGACCGTGCGATCCCGTTTGTCCAGGAACCGACTACAAAAACACACCGTGCCATCATACACGATCCGCGCCTTCTGAAAGGCCTTCAAATTCTGGTAGCCACCATGGGAGGGGATGAAACTGTCGTCTGCCATCACCGCAGACCATAGGCCCTATAGGTCGCATAGGACCTATCCAAAATGACCTATTCTTAGGGCAGCCTGCTGCCCCCTGGCGCCCCCAAAAATGAAAAGGGAGCCGGCTAACCGGCCCCCTTTGTCAACACCCTGACCCAGGGGTCCTTCCCGGACACTCAGAATTCGAACCGGTTCGAGATCTCCCAGGTTGTGCCCTCGGACATGCGATAGGAACCTACGCTGCCGTCGGGGTTGGCCGTCACTGCCACCAGGCCCTTGCCCTTGAAAGCATTCCGGACATTGAGCTGGATCGAATAATTGACCTTCTTGTTCAGACGGTGCCGGTAGGAGACCCACAGGTCACAGTTGGTTTCCGATTTGCCGTAGATCGGCGCCGAGAGATCGTCGACCCAGTTGAGCACCGGGGTATCGAGAAACACCTTCTTGAAGCCGAGCAGCGGCTTGTCCTGCCAGCGCACCGCACCGCCGATGCCGAATCCCTTGAAGCGGCCTTCCTTGAAATCGTAGGAGGTTATCAGGTTGGCATGATACTGGCGCAGCTCGCCCACATCCTTGCCTTCCGCGGCGAGGGCCTGGAGGTACGAGCGTTCGAAACCGTCGGTCCAGAGATAGCCGAGATACTCGCGACTGTTGTCACCGAAGGGCGCAATGTGCGCGAAGCCTTTCTTCTGCCAGTAATTGTAGGTCGCGGTGGCATCGCTGGGCGAATAGCCGTCCTGAGCCACCGGTTTGACCGCCTGGTAGTACTTCAGCATGTTGCCGCCGCCGGCCACATTGAGGATATTGGTGTCGCTGGCATTGGTGCGCGAGCCGTTGAAGATCACGCGCCAGTTCGGCGTGATATTGGCGGCGATTTCAATCTCCACGCCTTTCGAGGTCTTGTCGGAGGTGTTGCCAAACCCGATCGGGCCACCATCGGCATTCCAGGAAAAGGCCGGGGCGGCGGATGAGCTGCCCACCGGGGTGCGCACGAGGCCAAAGCCGTCGTTCAGGTTCAGGCCCTGGTCCGTGTAGATGTTGAACGGACGGAACCATTCGGCATCAGTACGGGCCGCAAACCACTCGCGACGATACTGCAGCTCGGCCGCGGTGATGGGCGGCTCCGAATACGTGCCACCACCGGTCGGCCGGGGCGTGCCTTCGGCGATGTAGCCCGGTTCACCCGGCACCGCGAGGCGGCGGATGCGCAACGGTTGGTTGAGCAACGCGGCGCCATTATCCTTGGTCCAGTTCGTCGGGATCGGTTGGGCCGCCAAGGCCTTGTCGTAACTGTCGCCGAAGAACCACTTGTTGATCAGCCATTCCGGCGTCGTGTTCTGCACCCCGGAGCTGGAGGTCGCGTCGATCATCAGGCCATTGAGCGTACGGGCCAGCTGCTGCTTGATCTGCTGGCCGGAAGGACCGCCGCCGTAGGAGGCGTTCTTCTGCACCGTCTTGAACCAGGTGATCCGCATGTCCAACCGGCCGTCGAGGGTGTTGATGCGGAACGAATGGTCGCGCGAGACACCCGAAGGCGTGCCGTTGGGCTTGTGATACATGTCGAAGCTCAGGCTCTCGGGACGGAAATTGCTCGAGGCATTCAGACTGTAGCTGAAGTTCGTGCCCCACGGCAGGTGCTTGTTGATGAACTCCGGGGAATGCACCACCAGACCCCAGGCCCGGGTGGTCTGGATGGCCCGCTTGTCGTTGGTCGGATCATACATCCAGTTCGGCGAATCCGGCAGCGAGTGGTAACTCCCATTCGGAGCCTGGACCTGGGTGCCTAGGTTGTACGGCGTGGCGCCGGTGGCTTTGCCGTTGGCATCCAGCACCGAGGTGAAACGGCTGGTGGCTCCCTTGCTCTGTTGGAAGAAATCATCCCGCCGGACCGACCACAAACCGACCACCTTGTCGTTTAGAAAACGGCTCTGCACGATGAAGGTGCGGTTGTTCACGCGGGTCTTTTGGGCGGAGGGACCGTTGCGATACATGTTCGCCTCGTTGGTCCTGTAGTCATTGATACCAGTGGCCTGCTGACGGGAGTAGCCGGGCACGCGCGGCACCGACTGGGTGTCGAGGTAAAGGTCATTGATTGTGCCTTCGCCTGGCTGGGCGGCCTGGATCACGCCGATCGGCAGAATCCCCAGACCCGCGATGCCCGGGTTGGTGCTGACATCCGCCGTGGTGTTAAGGTAGTGCAATCCGAGGAAATCCTCGTTGGGGGCGATGTATTGGGAGAGTTCCGGACCCGTGCCGAGGGTCTGCAGGCTGAACGAGCGCGATTGGCTCTCGTAGGTCTGGCGGGCAAGATTCCCGGTGAAGGTGTGGCTGCCGAGCAGTTCACGGAGCCAGCTGCGCTTGAAATAGTCCTTCGCGTCCAGCTGGTAGAACACCGTGGCGCGTTCCGCCGAGCGTTCGTTCTCGTTGCGCAAGCCGTCGGTGCCGCTCACCACCACCAGGCGCTTGAAACCGGGGTTGGGAATCTCGGGACCGTAATTCGCCGGATTGGAATACTCGGTGGAGCGCCGGATGTTCTGGTTGATGTCGATGTAGATGTTGTTCGGATTGTTGATCCAGTTGATGTGGCCGTTCTTGTAATTCTGCCGGTCGTAGGCGATTTCGACGCCCAGCTTGCCATCGAGATAGGTCTGCACGGCGTTGAGATTCCAGGCGCGGTACTTCGCGTACTGCGTGTTGTTGGGCCCGGCGAGGTCATGGTTCCAGAAATCAAACACGCTTGGGTCGATGATCTGCTGCGCCTGCCAGGTGTTCCATGGCTTGGTCGTGAACGACTGGCCGGACCGCTGCTCCATCTGGTTGATGCGGGCCAGCAGATCGGCATCACCGGCAAAGGTCGCCTTCTGCGTCAACGGATGCACGCCCGGGTTCAGGACCATGTGGTAATTGTCGTAGTAATTGATCGGTGAAATCATGCCCCAGTTGCCGATGCGGGAGGTGCTCATGACGGCGCCACCGCGCTGGTGATAGGCATCCGGGAAAGCCGCGTTGGCCGGATCACCGGTCTCGCTCGAATTCGGATTGAACCAGACCATGCCTTCCTGGTCGAACCACTCGCCGACGCCGCCGATGTCGCGGTTGAGATAGGGGCCGTATTGATACCAGGGCCCGCCCGGCGCGACGGTCGCACGATTCACCGGCACCGCCGTCGTGAGCTTGTTCAGCCGGCTCGGGTCGAACCAGTTGCTGATCATGTCAACCGGCAGCGCGAAGCGCGGACGACTGGAATCCGTTTTGCCGCTCTCCAGGTTGGCTGTGAATTGGGTGAAGACCGACTTGGCCAGCTTGGGCTCCCAGCGGATCGAGCCCGTGCCGCGGGTGGTCCGCGCAAACGATTCCTCCTGGCGGAAAGACTCGTCCTCATGCAGCACATTGAGCCGGAAGCCCAGCGTGTTCTCGATCAGCGGCACGTTGGCGTCGAGCGCCTCACGGGTGCCGCCATAGTTGTTCACCCGCAGTTCCGTCTTGAACTTCCGCTGGCCGAGGATCGGCGCCTTCATGGTGCCGTTGATGATGCCGGCCGGGCTGCCCAGACCGAAGAGAATGGCGTTGGGACCGCGCTGGATCTCGATGTTCTCCGTGTTGTAGGAGTCCAGCGGGAGATCGGTGGCGAAGAAATTGCGCGTGATGTCGGCGCTGCCCAGGCCGCGCACGCGGTTGCCCGATTGCGGATTGCGCAGGTTGCCGTTCTGGCTGGAGGCGCCGTCCTTGCCGAGGTCAACCCCGGTGTAGTTGCCGGCGACACCGTTGATTTCGGTGTTCGTGGTGTACACGAGGAGATCGCTGAGATTGCGGGAACCCGTGTCCTCCATGAACTGGGGCGTCACGACCGAGATGGGCGAGGCGATGTCCTTGAGGTTCGTCTTGAGGCGGCTGCCCGCCAGCGACGACGTGGCCAGGTAGCCCTCGTTGCTGCCGGCTTGCACTTCAAAGGGGGAAAGCACCAGGACGGGCTCGTCGGGATTCTTGGCCGTCTCATTATCAAGGGCGGCCTGACCGGACACGGAAGGCACCGAAACCAAGCCCAACGCGACAACGGTCGCGGAGGCCACCAAGCGCGTACGCTCGATGAGGGTGAGGGGGAAGCATTTCATAGATGGCTGGGGTTAGGATCGTGAGGACACTTTCAATCGAGCGCCAGAGATGTTCGGCGCCAGAAGGAGGGTGCTCTGCGGGGCTGCAAGTTGACCGACGCGAGCATTGGCAACCAGAACGGCGCGCCGGGCAATCACCCCGCTAGTAGCACAGGTGACGCCGGGAGATCACTGGCGCAATCGCCGCGGTGTTTTCAGATAGTGCTCGCGTCGCACTCATCCGGCCCGCTAAGGCTTCCCGCATGGAGCCGCGTCGAGTCACTCAGCAGGACATTGCGAAGCGCGCCGGGGTTCACCGCGCCACGGTATCGATGGCCTTCAAGGGTCACGCCAACATCCCGAAGGCCACGCGCGATCGCATCATGGAGATCGCGGCCAGCATGGGCTACACGCCCGACCCCATGCTCTCCGCTCTCGCGGCCTACCGCAACCAGCGGCGTCCCGCCACGTACCATGGCACCCTCGCGTGGCTCATCAATTCCGCCTACGGTTTCGACTGGCGCGACCGGACCCTGCGTCCTCATTTCAGCGACTACTACGAAGGGGCCGCCACCCAGGCGAAGCGCTATGGCTTCCAGGTTGAGATCTTTGACTTCAACGCCCCGGGCATGACCTCCCCGCGCATGGCCTCGATTCTCTCCGCGCGGGGCGTGTCGGGCATTTTGCTCTGCCCCCAGCCCCGCCCGGAAACCAGTCTCGACTTTCCTTGGTCAAAGTTTTCCACCGTGACCTTCGGCTACAGCCTGGCGACGCCCCGGCTGCATACGGTCAGCGCCACCCAATACCGGGCGATGCGCCTGGCGGTGCACGAACTGCGCCGCCTCGGCTACCGGCGCATCGGCATGGTGCTGGATGGCGATCACGACTTGCGCACCGACCACAATTATCTCGCCGGTTATCTGGTCGAGGAACACCTCGCCGGGGTCGGCGGCGGGGCGACGCTGCCGACCCTTTCCGCTCCTTATCCCGATCACGGCGCGGTCACCCGCTGGCTGAAGGCGCACCGGCCTGATGCGATTGTCACCGGCAATTACCATTTTCTCGATGTCTTGCGCTCACTCGGCAAGAAAGTGCCGGAGGAACTCGGCGTCGCTTGCCCGCTCTTGCCGTCACCGGACACGGAGCTGGCCGGGGTCATCGAAAATTCCGTCGAGATCGGCAGTGTCGCGGTGGACTTCCTGATCGGCATGATCCACCGCCAGGAGCGGGGCGTCCCCGCCAACCCCCAGCGGATTCATGTGGAGGGTCGCTGGCTGCCTGGCTCCACGCTGCGCCAGCAACACGCCTGACGCCGGCCGAGATTTCAGGTCCGTCCGTCACCTGTGTGACGGCCTAGGCCATTGGCGGCGGCGAACCGCCGCATCTTAGTCACCACACCCGGATTGTTCGACCAGCCTGGCTGGGCGATCCTCAATCACCATGCCCCCCCTTGCCCGCCGCCAGTTTCTCCGTTTGGCCGCCCTTGCCGGTGCCAGCGTCACGCTCCCGCGCACCTTCGCCACCGCTGCGTCCATCACGCCCCCCGGAGAGCCCACCGTCGCCGGGCTGGCCGCGTATCGCCACTGGCAGACCCAGGCCCGGCGGTTGCTGGAACCGCTGAGCCGGCTGTTCCGGCCGGGCTATGCCTCGATCAATCTCATCGGTCCGGCTTCCGCCAACGGCGCTCCGGCCGAAAGACTCGAATCGTTCGCGCGCCCGATGCTGCTCGCGGCCCATTATCTCCAGTCCGAGCCGGAGTCGGCGACGGCCACGCCCGGCGCCGCGGCCTTCCGCGACCAGGTCGCCCGCTGGTTCCGGGCGGGCCTGGTGGCCGGGACAACTCCCGGCGGGCCTCACGCATGGGGCCCCGATGCCAACTACCATCAGCTGCATGTCGAGATGGGGTTGCTGGCGATCACCCTCCAGATCGCGCCGGAACAGCTGTGGAATCCACTGTCCTCCCACGAAAAGGACCAGGTCGCCGCCTGGCTGGCGACGGCGCGCCACACGGGCTACGTCGACAACAATCACTATTTCATGGGAATCCATATTCTGGAATTCCTTCGCCGGCACGGCTACGGCCGACCGACCGACCCCGCGCTGGTTGACGAGTACTTCCACCGACTCGAAATGATGCATCGCGGCAACGGCTGGTTTCAGGACGGCATCAACCAGGCTTTCGACTACTACAATGCCTACGCGTTCAACTTCTACGGGCTCTGGTGGGCGCGCCTGCATGGCGAGGCCAACCCCGACCGCGCCCAACGGTGGCGCGAGTGGGCCCGCAGCTTCACGCTGGATTACCAGCACTTCTTCGCCGCGAGCGGCGAGCATCCTGCGTTCGGGCGCTCGATCACCTACCGCTTCAACAGCATCGCCACGTTCGGACTCACCGTGCTGGAAAACTGCACCGCCCTCCCGCTCGGCCGCCTCCGCCGACTGTGCACCCGCAATCTCGATTTCTTTCTCGCGAAGCCCATCTACCAGGAGCAAGGGTGCCTCTCGGTCGGCTGGACCGACCGCTTCGAGCCGTCGGCGGAACTCTACAGCTGCCCGGGTTCCCCGTATTGGGCGGCCAAGGGCTTTTCGCCGCTGCTGCTGCCGTCGTCCCATGCGTTCTGGCACGCGCCGGAGGATGCGCTGGCGAGCGAACAGGGCGATCACGCCCATGTGATTCCGGCAGCCGGTCTGGTCCTGCGCAGCACGGGTGGCGAGGTCGAGATCATCAACGCCGGGTCACAGGTATCCCACACCAATCTCCGCTACGGCGCCTGGAAATGGAGCAAAACCGCCTACCGCACCGGCCGGTCTTTCACCTGCGCATTCCCCGCCCAGACCGAGTGGTCTCTCGACTCCGCCCTCACCATCGGCACCGAGGATGGTCGCATCTTCGGCCGTCATTCGACGATGCCCCTGGAGATGAGCGAGTCCCATGTGCTCTACAGCTGGGCCCTCGGCTACGCCTGGACCGCCGAAGGTCCGCCAATCCAGACCAATGTCGGCGTGGACACCGGCATCTGGTGGCATCAAGGCTGGATTCTCCAGGTGCATCGCTTCGAAGCGATGCAACCGGTCACCTTCCGCCTCGGCGGTTACGCCCTGCCCCTCCCTGATTCATCGCTCGATCGCCAGGCGGTCGGCGGGACTTTCTCCGCGTGGCACCCTCGCGCCGGCGGCACGCTTCTGCAACCGCTCGCCGGCTTCACTAGCCAGGAATGGGATGAACGCCTCGATGACTCCAAACCGCGCGCGCATCTCTCTTCACCTTTTCACGCGACCCCGGTGGCCGTCAGCGACCGGCTCACGGGACGCGGCTGGCTTGTCGCGCTGGCCTGGACCGGGGACGACCCAGCCGCCGCCCAGGCCTGGCGCGTGGCGCAGTCCTCCGCCGGAGTCTGGCAACTGGTTCACCCCTCTCTTGGCCAATGGAACATTGCCCACTCCCTCCTGCCGGCGCTCAACGCCCATCCGGTCGGCTGAACGGGCCGCCTGTTCCGACGCTGATACCAATCCCCCCTTCATGAATCTTGTCGAAAAGCCGTCGCGTAGCGGCGGTCCCAGCCACACCGGAACGCGCATCGTCGCCGCGATCACCGCACGTGAACGCACGATGTTCCTGGAATCCTCCCTCGCCCGCTCCCCGCTCACGTCGGAGATCCATTTTGCCGAGGAAACGGCGCTCCAGCCTGAACAGTGGACGGCACAACTGGCCGCCTGGCGACCGGAAATCCTGATCACTGCCTGGAGCACTCCGCCGATTCCCGAATCCTGGCTGTCCCAACCCGGCTGCCCGCTCAGGTATGTCTCCCATATCGTCGGCTCCGTCCGGCAACTGGTTCCGCGGGCATTCATCGAACAAGGCGGCCTCGTAACCAACTGGGGCGAACACATCAGCGGACAAGTGGCTGAGCACGGCTTGCTGCTGGCTCTGGCCGCGCTGCGCAATCAATCCGCTTGGGGTCCCTACATCGCCCGGCCGATCAGCGACCGGCACATCACGGATATCGGCACCCGGTCGCTCTTCGGTCTCCGGATCGGTCTGCACGGTTTTGGCAGCGTCGCCCGGGCGCTTCTGCCGCTGCTCCGTCCCTTTGGGGTGACCCTCACCGCCTACTCGACCGGTGTGCCCGATGTCGTTCTCTTGGCCCATGACGTCAAACCCGCCGCCTCGCTGAACGGCCTTTTTGCCGAGTCTGATGTCTTGTTTGAGTGCGAGTCCCTGACCCCTTCCACCCGACAATCGGTCACCGGGAGCGTTCTCGCCGAACTTCCGGACCACGCCATCTTCGTTAATATCGGGCGCGGCGCCGTGGTCGATGACGACGCCCTGGTTCGCGAGGGTCTTTCCGGCCGCATCCGCCTCGCGCTCGATGTCGTGACCGTGGAACCGTTGACGCCGGATTCACCTTTCATGCGCATTCCGGGCATCGTGATTTCCCCCCATATCGCTGGTCCGACCTTCGATCGCTACGCCAGTTGTGGCAGTCACGCCCTCGCCAACGTCACGCGTTACCTGACGGACGGCAAACCCACCGGCGCGATCAGTCTCGCTAGCTATGACCGTGCGACCTGAGATGACTTCCCGTTGTGCCTGCCTCGGACTCGGCTGTTTGTGACCGGCGCCCCTCTCCCTCCCCTTCTGCTGCCATGCTTTCTACGTTCGACTACATTGTCGTCATTTTCTATCTGCTCTTCCTCGCCAGCATCGGCTGGTTTTTCCGCCACTCGGGAAAGGATTCGAGCGAGTATTTTCGCGGCGGCGGCAAGATGTCGTGGTGGATGGTCGGCGCCTCCGGCTTCATGGGGGCATTCAGCGCCTGGACCTTCACCGGCGCGGCGGGGCTGGCCTATGACCACGGCTTTGTCGTGATCGTCCTGTATTGGGCCAACGCGTTGGGTTTCTTTTTCAACTGGTCGTACTTTGCCCGCATGAGCCGCAACAGCCGCGCCATCACGGCCATGGAGGCGGTGCGCGCCCGGCTGGGGCCGCTCAACGAGCAGGTCTTCACCTGGCTGCAGGTCCCGTTCCAGGTCTTGCAGGCCGGCATCTGGCTCTACGGCCTCGCCATCTTCTGTACGCCGGTCTTCGGACTCGACCTGCGCGTGACCATTCTGGTCTGCGGCGTGGTGGTGGTGTTTGTGGCGGCGGCCGGCGGTTCTTGGGCGGTCGTTGCCGGCGATTTCATCCAGGCCCTTGTGCTGGTCCCGATCACCCTGGTCGCGGCCATCACCGCCGTGCAATACATCGGCGGACCCGCCAGCTTTCTCGACGGTCTACCGGCCGCCCACTGGGACCTGACGGCGGCCGCGGCCGATTTCGGACCCTGGTGGATCATTGCGGTGATGCTCGAGAAGATCACCAATATCAACGGACTGAACTACGCCTCGCGATACCTGTGCGTCAGCGACAGTCGCACCGCCCGGAAGGCCGCGCTGTTCAGCGCCCTCCTCTTCCTGGTCGGCTCCGTCTTCTGGTTCATACCCCCGCTCGCGGCTCGCGCCGGCGGCCTGGCGATGGGGACCTTCGCCGGCGTCGCCAATCCCGCGGAAATGTCCTACATCATGATCGCCGCCAAATGCCTGCCGGTCGGCCTGCTCGGGTTGCTCGTCACCGGCATCATCTCGTCGACCCTATCTTCCATGGACTCGGGCTTGAATCGCAACGCCGGCATTTTTGTCCGGAGTTTTTATCTGCCCGTGCTGCGCCCTCAGGCCGGCGAAAAGGAACTGGTGTTCGCCGGCCGCATCACCACCTGGGGCTTCGGGGCTCTCGCCATCATCATGGCGCTCTTCTACAGTTCGTGGCGGGACCTCGGCGTGTTCCAGCTGATGATGAACTTCAGCGCATTGGTGGCCACGCCCTACGCCGTTCCCCTCTTCTGGTGCCTGCTCGTCCGTCGCTCGCCTGACTGGGCCGCCTGGTCCACCATCGTAATTTGCTGCTTTGTTGGCGGCCTGGTCAGCCTGCTGCCGAAGACCGCGTGGGCCGCCGGCCTGACCCCGGGGAGCATCGCAACTTCGTTCGCGTGGGCCAAGAGTCACAGCTACATCGCCATCACCGTCGCCAACGTCACTCTCGGCTCGCTTTGGTTCCTCGGTGCTGCCGCCTTGGCCGGAAGGCGTGCGCTCCCTGACGCGCGCCGCACCCAGGTGCAGCAGTTCTTCCAACACGTCGACACGGACATCACCCCGGCGGAGCGGGAAGCACCGGATGACGCGCGCCACCGCGGCATCGCAAAGATGTGTCTGGTCTACGGCGGCTTCATCACCCTGCTCGCGGTCATCTCCCCCACCTGGTCAGGGCGGCTCTGGCTGCTCTTCTGCGCCCTCTTCATGCTCGGCGTCGGCGCCGCCATCCGCCGGACCCTGCGTCCGCGGGCACCACACACCGATACCCCCAACCCATGAAATCCCCCCATCTCCTTTCCCAAATGTCCGGCCTGGGTGCAAGACATCTGGGTCGTCTCATTTTGCTGCTTCCCGCATTGTGGGTGTCCGCCCGCGCCGCCAATCAGGCCACCGCGCCCGGTTTCGCGCAATTCATCACCCGCTCCGGTGACCGCTTGTATGAGGGGAAGGAAGAGTTCCGCTACATATCGGTCAACATGCCCGATGTGCTGCAGATCATCTCAAACTACCGCTTCGACGGCGAAACGCCGGTGACCCGTCTCCGCATTCCGGACGAGTACGAACAGCGCGATGCCATCCGCACGGTCCGCCAGCTGGGTGGCCGGGTGGTCCGCACCTTTGTGATCACCAGCACCAAAGACGGCAATCCCATGGCGATGTTCGATGTCTCCACCCTTCCCGTGGTCCCACATGAGCCCGCCCTGCTCGCACTCGACCGCCTGCTGCAGATTGCCAACGAGGAAGGAGTCAGGCTGCTGATTCCGCTCATCGCCTACAAAAGCGTGCTGCGCGGCGATCCGGACACCTACGGCCCGGATTTTTGGACGGTCGGTAGTGCGGCCAATCTCAAGTTCAAGAACATGCTCATCCAGCTGCTTGGCCGCACCAACACGCTGACCGGCCGGCCCTACCGCGACGATCCGGCCGTCTTCGGCTGGCACACGGGCAATGAGCTGGTCATCGGCGACGACGCCGCACGACGCCTTTGGCTGCACGATATCGCGGCGTTCATCAAGAGGCTCGCGCCACACCAGCTGCTGATCGACGGACGCAACAAGCCCAACGACGTGTATGACCGCTACGATGAGTTCATCCCAGATCAAAACCTCGACGCCGTCTCGTACCACACCTACGTGAATCTGCCCCAGGCCGACACCCCGGCTGGAACGTTGCGCCTGATCCGCAGCCAGCTCCGCGGCCAGAAGCCGCTCCTCGTGACGGAAGTCGCGATGTACACGAAGCCCGCGGCCCTGCGCGAACTCCTCGAGGAAATCATCGCCGACGGCACCGTGGGCGCCAATTGGTGGGGACTCCGTTTCCACAATCGGGACGGCGGCTTCTACAAGCACAGTGACCGCGGCTCCCAGTACGAAGACCTCAATTGGCCCGGCTTCACCGACCCTCGAGGCAAGCTGCCGGAAGTCGCCCGGGAGCGTGAGTTGCTGAATATCCTCCGGGAGTACGCCGGACGCATCGTGGGACGGCCCGCTCTGACTCCGGAGGCACCAGTCGCCCCGGTGATGCTTCCCGCCGCCGATCCCGGTCACCTCGCCTGGCAAGGCTCGACCGGCGCGAGCGAATACGAGGTCCAGCGCGCCTCCAGCAGAGCCGGTCCCTGGACCACGCTGGTTACCGGCCTCGGGGACCATCTGGCAACCTATACGCCGCTTTACGACGACGCCACCGCCGCCATCGGCGCGGACAACTTCTACCTGGTCATCGCTCGCAACGCCGCCGGCACTTCCGCTCCCTCGAACATCATCGGACCGCTCCGTGCGGAACGCCGCTGGCTGATCGACGATTTGTTCGACAACCACGCCTGGGAGGCGGACTCCACCAATCTGCAGATCGAGAAGGCCTACGCCCATGACCAGTATCTCGAGGATATCGCCGTCGTGCACCGGGCGAACCCGGCACAGGCCGGCCGGCTTTTCTATCAGCTGGCGGGACCGGTGCGCAGCTTTACGCTGACCGCCTTCGGCAGCTCGAAACCCCCGGCGTTTTTCCTGATCGACGCATCCGGTGTCCGGACCGAAATCGCGCCCCAGAGCACGATGTATCAAGAGGGCCAGCGCGCCCGCTTCTCGGCTGAACTGCCCGTGAATTCATCCGCCCGACTTGAAATTGAGCTCCCGGCGGGAGCGGACCCGAAGCTCGCGATCGGTCGGGTGGAGATCTCCTACCTACCCTTGCCATGAACACCAACCGTCGCGATTTCATCAAACTGGCCGGCAGCGCCGGCCTGACGCTCGGTCTTGCCGGCCAGGTCACCGCGTCACCGGTCAAGGTCGCGCCCGTCAATCCCCTGCCCCGCTGGCGCGGATTCAATCTGCAGTATCTATACCGCACCGGAGACCGGATGCTGAAGCCTAACGAAGATCACTTCCGGTGGATCTCCGGCTGGGGATTCGACTTCGTGCGGATCCCGCTGAACTACCGAAACTGGCTACAGAAGAAATCAGCCCCCGGAGAACGGATCAAACCCGAGGACGCTTTTGCCGTGGACGAAAGCGTCCTGGCCTTGGTGGATGACGCCGTCGGCTACGCCGTGAAGCACGGCGTTCACCTCTGCCTGTGCTTTCACCACGCTCCCGGCTATCGCGTAGGCAAAGGGGTACACGAACCCTTTATCCTATGGCGGGATGCGGCGGCGATGGAGGCCTTCACCTTCCATTGGGAACTTTTTGCGCGCCGCTACCGCGGCATCGGCAAGGATCAACTCAGCTTCAACCTGTTCAACGAGGCGCCCTGGCCGAGCGATAATTTCAATGGTGCCGTCTACCGGCAGGCGGTCGCGCCCGCGGTGGAGGCAATCCGGCGCATCAGTCCCGACCGGATCATCATCGCAGACGGAGCCGGTGCGGGCAATCTGTGCGTCCCCGAACTCATCCCGCTCGGCGTGCACCAAAGCGTGCATTGCTACATCCCGGGCAATCTCAGCCATTACAAAGTCGACTGGATGAAAGATCGCACCGACTGGCCCGAACCCCGGTGGCCCGGCGCCCTTGACGATGCGGGCTATCGCTGGGACCGGTCGCGCCTGGAAACCTTTTACTCACCCTGGCGTGATCTCATCGCGCAGGGCGTCGGCGTTCACATGGGTGAGACCGGCGGCTCGCACCGCACCCCCGCCCCGGCTTTGATGGGTTGGTTGGAGGACGTGCTCGGCGTCTGCCACGATCTCAAGATCGGTTTCGCCCTCTGGGATTTCCTCGGCGAAAGCAAATTCGGCATCCTCGATTCCGAACGCACCGACGTCGCCTACGAGGACTGGTACGGCCACCAGCTCGACCGGAAGATGCTGGACCTGCTCCAGCGCAGCTAATCCGTCCAAGCTTTAGTGCGACCGGCTCTGCAGCACCTTGATGTAGTTGGCCCGCTCGTGCGCGGCGGGGTTCGGGCAGCGGCGCAGGTTCAGCTTGCCGCGCAGTTCGTTGATGTCCGGCAATTCGTTCTCTTCCATCCAGCGGCGGATGCCGGCCAGCAGCGGGATCATCACCCGCGGGCCTTCCTTGAGGAGCAGCGAGACGATCTGCACGGCATGGGCACCAGCCAACAGCGCCTTGATGACATCTTCCGCGCGATGGACGCCGCCGCTGCACGCGAGCGAGCCTTTGAGCTGGGGCGACAGCACAGCCAGCCAGCGCAGGCGCAGGAGCAGTTCGGACGAATCCGACAGTTGCAGGTGCGGGCGCACTTCCAGCGCCTCCAGGTCGAAATCCGGCTGATAAAACCGGTTGAACAACACGACGCCCTTCGCACCGGCCTTTTCCAGGGCGAGGGCAAACTGGGCGGGCGCGGCATGGTAGGGCGAAAGTTTTGCCGCCACCGGAATCTTCACCGCGCCGCTGATGTTGCGCACCGTCTCCAGCATGTCTTCCTCCACCTGCTGGCCGCTCATGAGCGGGTCGGTGATCAGGTGATACAGATTCAACTCGATGGCATCCGCGCCGGCCTGCTCCAGCTTATGGGCGTAATCCGTCCAGGCCCCGGGCTGATGACCGTTCAAGGATGCAATGACCGGGATCTTCAGCGATCCCTTGAGGTGGCTGATCTGTTCGAGATAGGTGTTGGGCGTCAGCGGATACTCCTCGTAGGACGGAAAGAATTCCCGCGCGCGGACCAGGCTGTCGGCCGGTGTCATGTCGAGCAGCGAATGCAGGGAACGCTGGTGGTGGTCGATCTGCTCCTCAAACAGCGAACGCATGACGATCGCCGCCGCGCCCGCGTCTTCCAGCCGCCGGGCCCCGTCGACCTGATCGCCATAAGGCGAGGCACCGACCACGAGGGGATTCTTCAGATTCAGGCCAAGGTAGGTGGTCGCAAGGTTCATAAATCGCAGCTCCGGGATTTGGACCACACTCCGGACCGGCTCATGAAAGGGGAACTGGCCTGAGGCGTGGAGGACATGGGACTGAAGGGACGAAACCGGTCGGACCGGTCTCCCTGAATCATCCCACACGCGACCCTCTGCGGCTATGCAATTCTTGGCTTTAGCGGTGTGACAGTTGCAACCCCCGGCCTGCGAGTTTTCAGACGCGTCGCCGCGGTTGCTCGACCTCGGGCAGAAACCCCGTCAGCAGGCCCAGGAGCGGCAGGAAGGCGCACACCTGAAAGACGAAGCGGATGCTGGTATGGTCGGCCAGGAGACCCAGCAAGGCCGAGCCGATGCCCGCCACCCCAAAGGCCAGGCCGAAGAACAGCCCCGCGACGAGGCCGACATTACCCGGGAGCAGTTCCTGCGCGTAGACCAGAATCGCCGAGAACGCCGAAGCCAGAATCACCCCGATGATAAAGGTCAGGACCACGGCCACGGGAAAATTCACATACGGCAGCAGCAGGGTGAACGGGGCCGTGCCGAGGATCGAAAACCAGATCACCCGCTTCCGCCCGATGCGGTCCCCCACCGGTCCGCCGATGATCGTCCCCGCCGCCACCGCGAACAGGAACACAAACAGGGCGTACTGCGACGTGGACACGGAAACCCCGAAACGATCGATCAGGTAGAACGTGTAGTAGTTGGTCAGGCTGATCAGGTAGATGTATTTCGTGAACACCAGCAGCACGAGCACGGCCAGGGCACCAACCACCTTGCCCCGCGACAAGGTCAGCCGGAGGGACGGGCTGGCTTTGCGCCCCCGGGCCAGTTGTTCGTGCAGGTGCCGCTGATACCACCCGCCAATCCTGGACAGGACGACAATTCCCAGCAGCGCGATAAACGAGAACCAGATCAGCGAGTGCTGGCCATGGGGTACCACCACCAAGGCGGCCAACAAGGGACCAAAGGACGAACCCAGATTGCCGCCCACCTGAAAGAAAGACTGGGCAAAGCCATGGCGCCCACCCGATGCCAGCCGCGCCACCCGGGAGGCTTCGGGATGGAAAATCGCCGATCCCATGCCGACCAGACAGGCGGCGATCAAAATCAGCAGAAAACTCGTCGCCTGGGACAGGAGGACCAAACCGGTCAGGGACAAGCCCATGCCAACCGCCAGGGAGTACGGTTTCGGCCGCCGATCCGTGTAGAACCCGATCACCGGCTGCAACACGGATCCGGTCATCTGAAAGGTAAAGGTGATCAGCCCCACCTGCGTATAACTCAGATGGTACGAATCCTTGAGCACCGGGTAGATCGCCGGGATCAGGGACTGCAACGTGTCGTTGAGCAGATGCGAAAGACTGAGCGCGACCAATACCTTCATCACGGTCGTTTCCACGACCGCGGTTTCCGTTCCGGAAGATAGCTTGGCGACCTCACTCATCAGTCGGGTACAATCTCAGCGGCCACGCGGGAGTCAAGGGACGCCCCCCGTCGCTTGACTTCGCGACCCGCACAGTGCCCCCACTTGCCCCTGACACAGCCCCGACCTGCCCGCCAATGTTCGAACCGCAAACGGGGCTGACAATTCCGGGGCAAGAACAACAGCAGCCGGCTCACCGGGCCGTCGCCCGCCAAGCGAACGCTGGCTCGCCGAGCCGTAGCTCAATGAGCGAAGGCTGGTGCTCGGGACAGGACTCGAACCTGCACGCCTTACGGCACGGGCTTCTAAGACCCGCATGTCTGCCATTCCATCACCCGAGCGAAAGGGACCAACAATCTCAGGTTTTCGATTTTCGGTTCCCCCGCAAGCGCTACTTCTGGGCGGGCCAGAGGCCATCATCGTCACTCCCAGGCGCAGGCGGGCAATTCCGCAGACTACAGCGAATATCCGTCTTCCTCGGTAACGGGTGTGGTGGGGACCGAGATCAATCCGATCGAGTGCCCTGCTCACCTCCGGCTCCACCCGCGACTTCGTGCGGGCCGGCTGCGCCGACTCCGGAGCTACTCCTCAGGCCATGGCCTGAGGGCGCACCTTCAGGTCGCCGATCTCATCGTGTTGAAAAACCCGAACCGCCGCGGGTTGCACCAACTCCCCGAGGGCCTCGTGGTTCTTCATGCGCCGAAGGATCATCGGACTCAGCCGATGACCGGCACCGATCAAGACCGTACCGTCAATCAAGCGGATTTCTTCGGCCACCGTCTGGCCGGGCTTCAGGTCCCGCAAGGCCACCGTGCGGGCGGAGGCCACGCTTGCCCGTTGGTGAATCAAGGGGCGTTCCGTCCACAGAAAGCACTGTTCCAACAGCCTGGGATCGTAGATGCCCTTTCTCGCCTGCATGGTCTCCAGGCATCGTCTCCGCACCACACCCGCGGATTCCAGCGTCATCCGGTCGCTAAGGATGCGCAGGATGCGGGCTCCGACGGGAATCTGTTCACCCGCGCAACGGATGGCCGGGTATTCGCTGCCATCAAATGCCTTGTTCTGGAAGAGAACGATCTCAGCCACGCCCTTGAGACGCGGGATCTCGATCAGGAGATCATGTCCCACCTGCGGCAGGTTGCGCACCAGCTTCTCCTCTTCGACAGTGCGGTCGGCCCCGGAGCCGATCTTAGCCAGCAAGCCCGCCGGCAAGGATGCGTCGCCGATCGAAGAGAGGAGCGCCGCCACCTCCAGCTCCCAGACGGGCGTAGCCCCGATGAAATGGGCAAATTGCCGCATCACATCCCGCAACCGCTGTCCCCGACCGAGCGCCTCGGGTGCTACCATGCCGAGAACTTCGCCCATCAGCTTCACGCTGCCGGTCAGCGTGCCTTCCAACAGCTCCTTCTCGACCTGCTGCAGTTCGTACTGCTTCAAGGCCGACTCGATGACCGGAATCAAAACTTCCGGAGGACAGGGCTTGTTGAGGAACCGGTACACCGCGCCACGATTGACCGCGTTGACCGCCGTCTGCTGGTCCGCATTGCCGGTCAACATGACGCGCACGGTCTCCGGCGCCATGATCATGCTCCGCTCAAGGAGCTGGATCCCGTTCATCCCGGGCATGTTCATGTCCACGATCAGCAGCGCATAGGGCCCGGCCGCCTTGATCCGGCTGAGGGCTTCCTCGCCGCCCATGGCCGTATCGAACTCGTAGCGGTTCCGATAGCTGCGCTGGAAGCCAGCCAGCAGGTTCTCGTCGTCATCAACAAACAGGATTTTCTTCAACATGGTTGGGAGGGGGTTCGGCGGAAACTTCACGCTACTTCCACGAATCGAGCTGTTCCACAACCCCGAGGGTGGCCAGGTAGTCGAGATCAGGTGAACGCGCCGGGGGAGCGGCTTCCGGCCCGTTTGCCGGCTGGCAGAATGCCTCGGCCACATGCACCGCCGTCAAGGGGGTCAGGCCGATCGCCAGGGAGTCGGCCGGTTTGTGATGCAGGGTGATGGCCTCGACGATCGGGACCGGCAGCCCCCAAAGCCCGAGCAGATAGCCGCCCACTTCGGCGTGGGTCGCGCCGAGCACCGAGGCTTCAACCGCTTCGAGCGGCTGGCTCTCGAGGTGGGCCTTGGCGACCACCTCGTCGTACTGCAGATTGAGGTTGGCCTTGAACACCAGCTGACCGATGTCGTGCAACATGCCGGCCACAAAAGCGCTTTCCACCGCGGCGGGCGCCAGGCGGGCGTGGTGCGCAATACGTTTGGCCGCGGCGGCGACATCCAGACTGTGCGTCCACAGCTGCCGCAGGAACGCCGCACTGCCCTCAACCCCGTCGAACTGATCAAACGCATGGATCGTCAGGACCAGCGTCTTCAGCGTGTCGATTCCCAAGTAGCTGACCGCCCCTTCCATGTCGGTGACTTTTCTGGAAAGCCCAAAGAAGGCCGAGTTGACCAGCTGGAGAACCTTGGCGGTCATGGCGATATCCTTGGCCACGATATCCGCGATGACCGTCAGCTCCACCTCGGGATCCTGCAGTTTCTCCACCAGCTCCGTATAGAGAATGGGAATGCTGGGCAGATGATCGATGCGCCCGATGAACTCCCGCAGCCGGGGGTTGCCCAAGGTCGAGCCCACGGAGAGGGCCCGCTTGACAGCCGACTTGATTTCATCCGCCTCGCAGGGTTTGGACAGGAACTGGTGGGTGATGCCCACGCACCGCATGATCAGCTCCTCCTCGGCATGGCCTGACAGAATGAAGCGGGCGGTCCCCGGATAAAGTTTCATCACTTCATTGAGGAGCTCGGCCCCGTTCATGCCCGGCATGCGCATGTCGGAGACGATCGCATCAAAGGGATGCCTGGCCATCGCCGCGAGCGCGTCCGCGCCGCTGGTCACAAACTCCATCTGCCACTCCTCCCGCATGCCGCGCAAGGAGCGTTGGAGCCCCTGGAGCACCAGGGCCTCATCATCTACAAACAGGATACGGCTGCTCATGGCGTCGCGGGGTTGGCTTGTTTGGAGGCGGCGTGCACCGGCAGTTGGATGATAAAGACCGTGCCCTGGCCCGACACGGTTTCGAAAGTGAGTTTCCCGCCGTGCTTGTCGACGACCACGGAGCGCGCGATGGTCAGGCCCTGGCCTGTCCCCTTGCCCACGCCTTTGGTCGTGAAGAAAGGATCGAAGATATGCGCCTGCACCGCCTCCGGAATGCCGGCCCCCGTGTCCTGAACCCGAATCTCCACCCAGTCCCCTTCCAACGCTCGGGTGTGGATCGTAATCTTGCCCTTGCCGCCGTCGCCCGCCTTGGAGACGTCCGCAATCGCATGCGCGGCATTGATGATCAGGTTGAGGATGACCTGATTGAACTCGCCTTGCAGGCATTCCACCGGCGGCAGGGCGGGATCCAGGTCAAGCTCAAGCTCTGCGACGTATTTCCATTCGTTCCGCGCCACTTCCACCGTGCTCTGGATCGCGTGATTGAGATCCGCCGGCACTTTTTCTCCCGTGCCGGGATGGGAGAATTCCTTCATCGCCCGGACAATCACCGAGACGCGCTCCGCACCCATCAAGGACTGCTCGATGGCCTTCGGGATCTCTCCGGTCAGGTAGTCGACATCGGCCTCCTGCAATGCCTTCTCCACCCGGGCCAGTCCCGCACTTCCACCCGCCCCGGCTTCCTCGGGGTCCGTTTTGAGCTGCCGGACCACCGCCAGAACCTTGAACAGATCATTGAACGCGTCCTTGAGAAAGCGGGTGTTGTCCCCGATGAACTGCATCGGCGAATTGATCTCATGGGCTATGCCGGCCGCCAGCTGCCCGATCGACTCAAGCTTCTGCGCCTGGCGCAGCTGAACCTCGAGCAGCTGGCGTTCCTTTTCCGCCTGCTTCCGCGCCGTGATATCCTCCTTCAGAGCGATATAATGAGTGACCATGTCGTCATCTCCCTTGATGGGACTGATCGTCGCGAATTCCCAGTAGAGCTCCCCGTTCTTTTTCCGGTTATGGAACTCCCCGCTCCATGGCTGGCCCGACCTCAGCCGCTGCCACATGTCACGATAGACTTCCGCAGCAATCTCCCCTGATTTGAGCACACGCGGGTTCTGCCCGATCACTTCGTCGACAGAATAGCCGGTGAGCGAACAAAACTTCCGGTTCACATACCGGATGTTTCCCTGGGTATCGGTAATGACGACACTCGCCGGGCTTTGCTCCACGGCCAGCGAGAGCACCGCGAGACGCTCCTGGTTTTTGTGTCGGTCCGTGACATCACGCCCATAGCCGACCAACCCGACGATTTTCCCGGCATGGTCGCGCAAGGGCAGCTTGGTCGTCTCGATCCATTTGCTCCGGTCCGCAAAATCCAACAACCGGTCCATCCGATGCAGCACCGGCTCCCCTTGCTGGATGACCTTCATGTCATCAGCGAAAGTCTCCGCCGCCGTGACCTTTTGAAAATAAGCAAAGTCGGTCTTCCCGAGCACGGCCGCTTCGTTCTCCGCCCCGACCAGGGCAATATCGGTTGCATTGGACAGGATCTTCCGGCCCTCGACATCCTTGACGTAGATGGCACTGGGAATCGCATTGATGATCGTTCTCAGCAGGATCCGCTCATCTTTCAGCTGATTGGCTACCTCGCGATGCCGGGTTACATCGTGGCCGACCAGGGTGTAAGGACCTATGATGCCATCGCCGGCCGCCGGTTTGTGCACATACAGATCCAGTCGCAAATCACGCGGCCGGTTGGACCGCGTTGTACACACACCGTGGCCGTGCCAGCAACCATCGCGCCGCGCTGTTGGAATCCCCTCTTGCGTCAACTGCTCGACGATGGTCGCACCGAACAGTGAAAGGACCGTGACCGATTTTGCCGGAACCGCGGCATCAACGCCCGCAAACTGCCGGGCAATCTGATTCAAGTAGCGTACGGTGTTGGTTCGTCCATCGACCACCACCACGAGAGAGTCAACCCGTTCGATGAAGCCCGCCAGAATCTCGGGAAGTGACTCTTCGTCCTCGCCGGCTTCTTTCGGCGATCCCGTTGGGTGCGACGCCCCTGAAAAACAACCGGGCGTGCAGGTCGGTGAATTCAACGCGGGACTGGCGGGCGCGACATGAAGATTCTCGCCGATGGTGGGTTCATTCGGCCTTTCGATCTGAAAAGCATCTTCTTTGAATACGGACATGGCGTGCATCGGCATGACCCCGCTGACGCACCCTTAATATCGGTGTTATTGGCCCGCACTGTTGAACATTCCGCGCCGATCGTCACACCCCGCAGCGGTATCAGCGCAAGCCCGTCACGTCATTCAGATCGCTGATTTTACACTGCGCAGCCCGGAAGTGCATGTCCCCGGGGGAAATAAGAACCGGATCATCCTGGGCCCAACAGTTCGATCTGCCGGAACACCGATCCCCGGCGGTAGCGATCGGGGATTTCCGCGAGGAAGGCCCGCTGGCTGCCCCAGCACCGCGTGTGAAAGAACCGCTACGGGAACAAGGTGGCTCCATAACTCGGTTCCCTCCGGGCCTGCGTGACTGCCTCGAAGTCCGCGGCAAGCGCCAGCAGCTTCGCCTCCGTCCACGCAGCACCGTAAAACGAGATCCCCACCGGCAGGCCCTGATAGTCGCCGACGGGCACCGTGACACTCGGGTAACCGGCGACCGCCGCCGGCGAAGAACTGCCGCCCGTGTAGTGGTCACCGTTGACCGGGTCGATCATCCAGGCAGGACCGTTGGTCAGGCTCACCAAGGCATCAAGCCGGTGCCTGGCCAGCAGCGCGTCGATGCCTTCAGTTCGCATGACCTTGATGCAGGTCGCCCGGGCTTCGCGATAGGCTGCGTCGGTCAAGGGACCTTTGGCCGCCGCCTTCTCGACCAGCTCCTGACCGAAAAACTTCAATTCCTGGGAGGCATGCGACCGGTTGAATGCGAGCAGGTCCTCCAAAGACTTGATCGGCGAATTATCACCGAGCGTGGCGAAATACGCGTTCAAGCCGGCCTTGAACTCATATAGCAGCACCTCAAGCTCCGCGTCTCCCGCCAGGTTGAATTCCGGGATCTCCCCCAGATCGACCACCTCCGCTCCCGCCGCCTTCAGCCTGGCGATGGCCGCATCGAGCAAGGGATTGAGGCGCGCATCCAGGCCAAAGGGCCCTCGGATCACCCCGAGCCGCGCTCCGCGCAAAGCGTGCGGCCCAAGTTGCTGTGAGAACATGACATTGGTGTGGCCCGGCCGCTCCAGCGTCGCCTCATCCTGGCGATCTGCCTGAGCCAAGGCTTCCAGCAGGATCGCCGCATCCTTCACCGTGCGCGCCATCGGTCCGGCGGTGTCTTGGGAGACCGAAATGGGGATGATACCGGTCCGGCTCACCAGGCCGACCGTGGGCTTGACTCCCACGATGCCGCAGACCGAGGCCGGCGAGACAATGGAGCCGTCCGTCTCCGTGCCCACGGCCACCACGCAAAGATTGGCCGCCACCGCCGCCGCCGATCCGGAGCTCGACCCCGAGGGGTTGCGATCCAGCGCGTAGGGATTGCGTGTCTGCCCGCCGCGGCCGCTCCAGCCGCTGACTGACTTGTCACCGCGGAAATTCGCCCACTCGCTCAGGTTGGTCTTGCCCAAAATCACCGCGCCGGCCGCCCGCAACTGGGTCACGATGGCCGCATCCCGCGGTGGCTTATGCCCGACCAAGGCGAGCGATCCCGCCGTCGTTTCCATCCGGTCCGCCGTCGCGATGTTGTCCTTGATCAACACCGGTATGCCGTGGAGCGGTCCGCGCACCCTGCCGGCCAACCGCTCGGCATCGAGCTTCTGCGCGATGGCGAGTGCGTCGGAATTGAGCTCGATCACGGCATTGAGCTTCGGACCGGCCTTATCCACCTCCGCGATGCGTCGCAGGTAGGCGTCCGTCAGTGCGACCGAGGTCAGTCGTCCCGCCACCATCTCCGCCTGCAGACCTTCGATGGTCGCCTCCGCATAAGGAAAATCCGCCCAAGCCACCGCCGCCACGAGACAGAAGACCAGCCACAGACGTGCTTTCATGCGACCGGTTTAACCACGGATCAGACGGATGATCACGGATAAAACCACCATCGGCGATAGGTAGGTCCAGTCTTCGACTGGACCGGCCGGCCCTACTCCGCCACCCCCAACCGCTCGCCCATGCGCGCATAGACTTCCAACCCTGCCGCGCTCTGCTCGACCAAGTCAGCATCCAGCTTGATCCGGCCCGGCTGGAAGAGCGTCACGACGCAGGATCCGCCAAACTTGAACAGACCCTTCTCCTCGCCCTTCACCACCGCCCGCCCCAGCACGAACGACTGGAAGATGCTGCCGACCATCGTAGCGCCGATCTCGCAGACCGCCACATCTCCAAATTCCGGCGATTGCACGAGTGTGACCATGCGCTTGTTCTCCCACAGATAGGCGAGGTTCTGCCGAAGCGCGATGGGCGAGACGGAGTACAGAAAGCCATTGATCAGACGCGGCTCTCCCGGCATCCCCGCCACCGGAAAATGAAACCGGTGGTAATCCACCGGACACAGCCGCGAGATCAGCATCGCCCCGCCGGCGAACCTGGCCGCGAGCTTCTCGTCCCCGAGAAATGACTTCAGATCAAAGCGCTGGCCCTTGGCATAGAATCCGGCCGCGGCATCCCCATTCGGCAGGGCCAGATGACGTCCATCCGCCGGCAACACCGCGACGCGGTCCCCGTCCGCGATCGGACGCGCCCCGGGTTTGAGGGCCCGGTAGAAGAACTCGTTGAAGGTTTTGAAGGTCAGCGGCTTTTTGGCGAACTCGTCGACGTCGAGATCGTAATCAATGATGAAGGGCAACACGCGGTTCGCACTCGCCCGCCACGACATGCGCCAGCCGTAGTAACGCGAAACGAACGTCCTCTTCACCAGAAGATTCAAGGCCGCCTTGCCCAAGGCGGTCTCGTACGTCCAGCGCAGCCAGTCCTCACCGTAAACCTGCTCGGTCTCGATGGTCTTCTTGGTACGATGGTAGTAACGGATGGGCTCGGCGGGCATGTCGGCTGAATCTCATCCAAACCCCGCGGGACGCAAAGAAAGAAATGCACGGCCGTACCGTCAGTCCCGCAGGAGATGATCGGCCACGACGCGCCCGAGAATTTCGTAGGTGAGCGGCTTGTGCAGGGTGGCCCTCAACCCCATCCGGCGGGCCTCCCCCAGATCGCCCTCCGTCCAATAACCGCTCACCAGCACGATGGGCAGTTCCGGACGCAGCGCCCGGACCCGCCCGGCAAATTGCAGTCCGTTCAGCCCGGGCATGGTCAGGTCGCTGATCACCAGGGAAAAACGGTCCGGATTCGCCGAATAGACGGCCAAGGCATCATCCGCCCGCAAATGAGCCTCCACCTTGTAGCCCAGGCGCTGCAGAATCTTCCTCACCGTGTCGACGATTGAGGGATCGTCATCAAGAAAGAGCACGGATTCTCCATTACCCGTCCGAACGGCGTTGGAGCCCACTTCAACCGGCGCGGGAGCCGGATTCTCCGCCAAGGGAAAATATAGCATGAAGCGGGTGCCCTTGCCCAGCGCGCTGGTTACACTCACTGCCCCATCGTGCTGGAGCATGATGCCATGCACCACGGAGAGCCCAAGGCCCGTTCCTTCTCCCATCGGTTTGGTCGTGAAGAACGGTTCAAAGAGCCTGTTCAACACCTCCGGAGACATGCCCGGACCGGTGTCGGTCACGGTGAGCCGCAGGTAACGCCCGGGTTTGAGATCCGTCTGTAGGGGGGTTTTGGCATCCAGGCTGACCACCTCCTCTACAAAGGACAGGTGTCCCGGCGTGCCCCGCATGGCCTGGACCGCATTGTTGCCAATATTCATGAGCACCTGGTGGACCTGGGCCGCATCGGCGGGAATCAGGGCTCCGGTGGACTCGGGTTGGTGGGCAAACTCCACCGTCCCCCGGGTCACGGCACCGAGAAAACCAATCACCTCGTCCACCAGCGGCGCCAGCCGGAGCGGCTGGCGGCTGACATCTGAGCGTCGGGAGAAACTCAGGATCTGCTTCACCAGCTGCTGGGCCCGGCGGGAAGCCTTCAAGACCTGCTCGAGCGATTCCGCCTCCGGGTGACCGGGCTCGAGATTCATCAGGGTCAGCTGTGTGTTCCCGATGATGGAGGTGAGCAGATTGTTGAAATCATGGGCGATGCCGCCCGCCAGCGTGCCCAGGGCTTCAATCTTTTGGGTCTGCCGCATGTGCTCATCCTGGCGCTGCAGGCGCAACCTGGCCTGCGTCTGCTCGGTGATATCCCTGAGTGAAACAAGCAACCGCCCGCCGAGCGGACTCAGAGAAACCCGCCACCAGACGGCCGGTTCCGTCATCTCGTGTTCAAACTCCGCCACCCGGTTTTCCCGCGCGGCGGTGATGAGCCGCGTCGCGAGCACGGGATCACCTGCCAGCACATGATCCAAGCGCACGCCTGGTTCCGGTCCGCTCCCGGTCTGCAACATCCGCCGGGCGGCCGGGTTTGTCTGCAGGACGATGGGTTTGTCCGCGTTGCCGGTATGGTCCAGGACCAACAGCCCATCCGGAGTCCCCTCGAACAGCCCGCGGTAGCGCTCAGCCCCGATCTGCAGATCCGCGGACTGCCGGGCGATTTGCCGGTGCAAGCGCCGCTGCCGCCACACTGCCCAAAGGGCAACCAGCAGGGCCAGCAAAAGCCCGGCGGCCACCGCCAACAGCACCTGTTCAACGCTGTACCCCTTCGGCTCAACATGCGAAAACCACTTCTGATAAACCTCATCAAAACGGCCGGTGCGGACCAGCACGGCCAGGCCTTCATTCAACTGCGCCAGCAGACGGCTCTCCCCTTTTCTTACCGCGATGCAATACCTCACATCGTAGCCTTCAACGTTGCCGGGAACCGCCTTCAGATGCGACAGATTCAAGTGATGCGCGAGGGACAGACCGGTCAACCGTGACGCCAAGGCGGCATCACCTTCCCCGCGATCCACTTTGACCAGGGCTTCCTCAACGGTATCCACATAGACGATCACGTCCCCCAGCCCCGCCCTCCGCAACAGCCGGTCACCCAGGCTGTCCCGGTGCACCAGCACCCGGTGTCCGCGCAGGTCATCCAAGGACTTGATCCCAGGAAGGTCCTCCCGCACGAAAATTGCCCCGGCCATGAGCAGGTAGGGCACCGTGAATTCCACGTCCGCCTCTCTTTCCGGCAGATAGGCAAAGCTCTGGATAAAATCGATGCGCCCTTCCGCAAAAGCGCGACTTATCTCCGGCGTGGTTCCGCGGACTCGCTCAAAGCGCATGCCCATGACCGCCTCGATTTCCTGCACCAGCTCAGTGGCAAAACCGGTGACTCTGCCGTCCGCCCCTACGTAGGAATAGGGGAAATTGTCCTCCAGCACCCCAACCCGGACGGTGGCTGATGGTTGGGCGGACAGGGCCGCGCCCAAAAAACTCCCAAATATCAGTGCAATCGTTTTGACCACACCCACACGTGAAAATCTCTCCGGATGATTCACGGCCGAACCGTCCCACGGACGACCACCGGGAGCAAGCCCTCCCTTGCTCACTGAGCACGCCGGTGGCTCAGGCGATCACGAGCTCTTCCCCTTTCACCGTGAAGGTCACCGTCGAATCCTCCCCCACCTCGCCCGCGATGATGGCGCGGGCCAGCCGGGTCTCGAGATGGCGCTGCAGGAACCGCTTGAGCGGGCGGGCCCCGAACACGGGATCATAGCCTTTCTCCGCCACCCAGACCTTGGCCTTGGCGTTGAGCTCCACCCGGATACGACGGTCGGCCAGCCGCCGGTTCACGTCGGTCAGGAGCAGGTCCACGATCTGCTCGATTTCCTCCAGCGTGAGGGGCTTGAACAGGATCGTCTCGTCCACCCGGTTCAGAAACTCCGGACGGAACGAGGCCCGCAGGTCGGCCATGACCGCTTCGCGCACGCTTTCAGGGATCTCGTCGTTCTTGACGCCTTCGAGCAGGTGGCGGCTGCCAATATTGGAGGTCATGATGATGACCGTGTTCTTGAAATCGACCGTGCGGCCCTGGCTGTCCGTGATGCGCCCGTCGTCCAGCACCTGCAGCAGCACGTTGAACACGTCCGGATGCGCCTTCTCGATTTCGTCGAAGAGCACGACCGCATACGGCTTCCGCCGCACCGCTTCGGTCAGCTGTCCACCCTCGTCATACCCGACATAACCCGGAGGCGCCCCGATCATGCGCGCGACGGAGTGCTTCTCCATGTATTCGGACATATCCAGGCGGATGATGTTGGCCTCGGTGTCGAAGAGCTGCTCGGCGAGGGTCTTCGCCAGCTCCGTCTTGCCCACCCCGGTGGGCCCTAGGAACAGGAAGCTGCCGATCGGCCGGCGCGGGTCCTTGATGCCGGCCCGGGCCCGGAGAATCGAGTCGCTCACCAGGCGCACACCTTCGTCCTGCCCGATCACGCGCTTGTGCAATTCGCCTTCCAGGCGCAACAGCTTCTCCTTGTCGCCCTCCACGAGCTTCGACACCGGAATGTGCGTCCATTTGGAAATGATCTCGGCAATCTCCTCGGCCGACACCTCTTCCTTCACCAGCGTGGTCTTGGCCGTGCCGGCCTTCTCCGCCCGCGCCAGTTCGGCCTCGAGCTGCGGGATGCGGCCGTGCTTGAGCTCGGCGATCTTGTTGAGGTCGTAATTGCGCTCGGCCTTGGCCATTTCCAGACGGGCGGCCTCGAGCTCTTCGCGCACTTTCTGGACGCGTCCGAGGGCCGCCTTCTCCTTCGTCCAGACGGCGCGGAGCGCAGTGGCCTGTTCCTTCGCGTTCGCGAGTTCCTTGCGCAGTTCGGTCAGACGTCGCTTCGAGGCGTCATCCTTTTCCTTCTGCAAGGCCGTTTCCTCGATCTCCAGCTGCATGACGCGGCGCTGCAACTCGTCCAGCTCCGTGGGCAGCGAATCGATCTCGGTGCGGATCATGGCGCAGGCCTCGTCCACGAGATCGATCGCCTTGTCCGGCAGAAACCGGTCGGAAATGTAGCGGTGGGACAACACGGCGGCGGACACGAGCGCGTTGTCCTGGATGCGCACGCCGTGGTGCAGCTCGTAACGTTCGCGCAGGCCGCGCAAAATCGAGATGGCGTCCTCGACCGTCGGTTCCTCCACCATCACGGGCTGGAAGCGGCGCTCCAAGGCCGGATCCTTCTCAATGTGTAGACGGTATTCGTCGAGCGTGGTCGCGCCGATACAGTGCAGCTCGCCGCGGGCCAGCATGGGCTTGAGCAGATTGCCCGCGTCCATGGCACCCTCGGTCTTGCCGGCGCCGACGATGTTGTGGAGCTCATCGATGAAGAGGATGATGCGTCCGTCCGCCTGCTTCACTTCGTTGAGCACGGCCTTGAGCCGCTCCTCGAACTCGCCGCGGTACTTGGCCCCGGCCACCAGGGCGCCCATGTCCAGCGCGAATAGGGTGCGATCCTTCAGTCCCTCGGGCACGTCGCCGCTCAAGATACGCTGGGCCAGCCCCTCGACGATGGCGGTCTTGCCCACGCCGGGCTCGCCGATCAGCACCGGGTTGTTCTTGGTCTTGCGGGAAAGGATGCGGATGGTCCGCCGGATCTCGGCGTCGCGCCCGATCACCGGGTCCAGCTTGCCCTTGCGGGCCTGGGCCACGAGATCGATACCGTATTTCTCCAGGGAGTTGTAGGTCGTCTCCGGATTGTCGGTCGTCACCCGCTGGTTTCCGCGCATCTGCCGGAGCTGCTTCAACACCTTTGACCGGTCCAGATCGAAGCTTTCGAAATACTTTTTCATGCCCGCCGGCTTGCCACTCGCCATCAGCGCCAGGAACAGGTGCTCCACGCTGACGAAATCATCCTTCAGGGAATCCGCTTCCTTCTCGGCCTGAGTGAGCACCTCATTGAGCGCCTGCGTCACATAGATCTTCGAGACATCCACGCTGCCCGTCACTTTGGGCAGACGCTCCAGCTCTCGGTTGGCCGCCAGTTGCAAGGCGCTCACCGTTACGCCGAGCTTCTCCACCAGCGAAGGCACGAGGCCACCCTCTTGGGCCAGGAGCGCGACCAAGAGATGCCACGTCTCCACCTCGTTGTGCGAACGGCGACGGGCCTCGTTCTGCGCCTCCTGCAAGGCTTGGCGCGACATGACGGTCATTTTCTCGGGATTCATAAGGTAATATACCCTCCTGCATCCACCGCGCCAGTGACGCAGTGCATTTCTCCTCTGGGACCGCTCCTACCAGCAACCCGCGCTGCGCCAGAGCGCCCCAGGGGTGTGCCAAGTGGAGCCAAAACGCCCAGGCTACCTAGACATCCACCAGCCGCGCGGTCGTCCCTTCACCGCCGGCATGATGCTCCGTCCATGGCGGAGTCCGCGTCTGGCCCAAACGGACTTCTTCTGCCTACTTCCGCTTCGGCCGGTTCTTCTTGTCGAGCAGCACCACGGTCGGCTGATGCGCCTTGGCCTCCTCGGGTTCAAATTCTGCATACGCCGCGATGATGACCTCGTCACCCGGCTGCACCAGGCGGGCGGCGGCGCCGTTGAGCATGATCTCGCCGCGTTTGCGTCCGCCGATCACATAGGTGGCAAAGCGCTCGCCGTTGTTGCAATTGTAGATCTCCACGCGTTCGTGCAACAGCAGGCCGGCCGCGCGCCGCAGTTCCGGCGCGATGGCGATGGAACCTTCGTAGTTCAGGTCGGCGGCCGTCACGGTCGCCCGGTGGAGCTTGGCTTTGAGCAGGGTCAGGCGCATGGCAGAAAATCACTTCCCGGGTTCTTGGTTGAGTTGCTCCGCGTGCTTGAGGCCAAAGAGCACGAGTTCGGGGACGATTTCATCGAACAGCTCCTCGGCCTCAAACATCCGGGTGAATCCACCGGTTCCGATCACGTGCGGCCGCTCCCCATTGAAACACTCCACCACCAGGGCCGAGGTCAGGTTGCGGATCGCCCCGACGTGCCCGTGGTACAGTCCCGACTGGATGCTTTCCGCCGTGGACCGTCCGAGGGCGTTTTCCGGCCGCGCGATCTCAACGCGCGGCAGCTTGGCGGTCCGGCTGGCCAGGATCTCCGAAGAAATACCCACGCCCGGCATGATGGCGCCGCCCAGGTAGTCACCAGTCTGCGTGATCACTTCCACCGTCGTCGCCGTCCCGCAATCCACCACCAGGAGGTTCTTGCCGGGCTGACGCTGCGCCGCACCGATGGCACAGGCTACACGGTCGGCGCCCACCTCGGCCGGGTTGCGGTATCGGATCTTCAGCCCGGTCTTCACCCCCGCCTGCAGGATGAAAGGCTCGCAGTTGAAATACTTCACACAGGCCGCCCGCAAGGGATAGGCGACCGGCGGCACCACCGAGCAGATGGCCACCCGCTCCACACGGGCCGGATCCAGGTCATTCTCGCGCAACACCGACCGAAGAAAGACCCCCAGTTCATCCGAGGAGCCGATGGGTTGCGTGGTCTTGCGAAACTGCAGGGCCAGTGTGTCGCCGGTGAAGACACCGCCGTGAATCTGGGAGTTGCCGACATCAACGGTGAGGAGCATGGGAGGAAGGGATGATTTACGATTAACGATTAATGATTGAGGTTGATCGCTCGATCAGGCCGACAAGCTCTGTGGCCAGCGTCGCGCGGTCGACACAGTGCACGGCCACCGTACCGTCGGGCCGCAGGATGTCGGCGGGGAACGTGCCGTCGGCGCGACGGGCCGAAAGATCGTTGTGGACCACGAAGTCCGCGCCGGAATGAGCAAACAGCCGCCGCACCGCCTCGCCGGCCGGGCCCGCCTCTGCGCCGTGCGTCAGCTTGAAAGCCACCAAGGTGAAGGGTGTGCCGCTCAAGCCGCGCAGGCCATCCACCAGTCGGGGATTCGGACGCAGTCGCAACAACGGCGCGCCGCCCGAGGCGAGTTTGCCCGAAGATGGTCCTGGCGCGGCCGGTCCCCCTTCAGCCATGACCACCATATCAATGCTGTAGTCGCTGACCGCCGCCGCATGGATCACGGCATCGAATGACTCCTCGGCAAGCAGGCGTCGCAACGCCGCATCCAGCTGAGCAAAGGTTACAAACGTTTCCTCGCGACACGGTCCGTCTGCCGCCAGCGCATTCTGCGCCCGCAACAGGACCACCTCGTGCCCCGCCCTCGCCAGCCGGGTGGCGATCATGGCACCCGTCGCGCCCGTGCTGGTATTCGTCAGCACCCGCACGCCGTCGATGGGTTCCGCCGTGCCACCAGCCGTAACCAGCACGCGCAGTTTGCGCCCGGAGCGAACCAGCGCCGCTTCCACCGCAGTCACGATGGTGGCGGGCTCCGCCATCCGCCCCTCTCCGGTTTCACCGCAGGCCGTCGGTCCGCTCACCGGTCCAATGAACCTCAGGCCCCAGCCGCGGAGTGTTTCCACGGCGGCGACCGTCGCCGGATGGCTCCACATGGCCGGATTCATCGCCGGAGCAGCCAACCAGGGCTTCGCGCGGTCGTGGGCCAGGAACAGCGCACCCGCCAGATCATCGGCGAGGCCGGCCGCGAAGCGATTCAGCGTGTTCGCGGTGGCCGGACACACCAGCACCGCATCCGCCCAGCGGGTGAGCGCAATGTGATCCAGCGCCGCGCCGGGCGCGAAGGTGTCACTGAGAACCGGAGACCCGGTCAGGCCTTCCAGCGTGGCCGGTCCGATAAAATGAAGCGCCGAGGGCGTCGCCACGCAGCGCACCTTGTGACCGCGTTGCACGAGGCGGGAGACCACGTCGCAGCCCTTGTAGGCGGCGATGGAGCCGGTGAAAATGACGAGGAGATTAGAGCCGGACATTGTCGATGAGTCTGATGTTTTCGATGCGGATGGCCCCGAGGCGAACTCCGGCGCGCTCCGCCACGTAGTCGACGTCGAATCCGCATTCACGAAGCTTGGCCGCGGCGGCGTCGGCGGTCGGTGCAGCGCGCAGGATATGGGGAAACTGCGCGGCCCGGATGCGGGCCGCATGGGACAGCCGTCGGTTGCGCGAGCTGAGGGCGAGCCCGTCGCCTTCCCGCTCGGTTGCACACGGCACGATCTGCACCGGCAGAAACAGCGCCTGCACCATGCCTTCAACGAGCCGCAGTTGCTGCCAGTCCTTTTCGCCGAAGTAAGCGCGGTCAGCCTGCGCCAGATTGAGGAGTTTGAGCACCACGGTCAGCACCCCATCAAAATGCCCGGGCCGGTGCGCCCCTTCCAGCTCGCGGCTGAATTTGTCCTCAGTCACCCGGTATGTGAAACCGTCCGGGTACATCTCCGCTCCCGAAGGGACGATCACGTCGTCGACCAGCCCCTCTGCCAGCCGCAAGTCAGATGCCAGGGTGCGCGGGTATTTTTCCAGATCGGCCGGATCATTGAACTGGGTGGGGTTGACGAAAATGCTCAGCACCACTCGGTCATTGTCGGCCCGCGCCCGCGCCAGCAGCGCCCGGTGTCCGGCATGCAATGCACCCATGGTGGGCACGAAACCGACCGAGCGCCCGGCGTACTCCGGACCCTGGCGACGTTGCCTCCAGTCGGAGAGTTGGTGATGCACGTTCACGCGAGCACCTCCTCGCGGGCAGGAAAGCGCGCCCCGCGCACATCCGCGGCATAGGCGTTGAGCGCCGCCAGCATCTCGCCGTGACCATCGAGGTAACGGCGGGCAAAGCGCGGACGGAAACTCGCATCAAGTCCGAGCAGATCATGCCACACCAAGACCTGCCCGGAGGTACCGGCCCCGGCCCCGATACCGATGGTGGCGAGGTCGAGCCGGGCAGTGATCTCCGCGGCCAGCGCCGCCGGCACGCATTCCAGCACCAGCGAAAACGCGCCCAGCTCCTGCAAGCGCAGCGCCTCGGCCTGCAGGCGGGCCGCATCGCCCTCCGACCGGCCCTGCAGGCGGTAGCCACCGAGTTGGTTGACCGACTGGGGCGTCAGGCCGAGATGCCCCATGACCGGTATGCCGCTGCCCACCAGATGGGCGATCACATCCTCGTGGCCGGTAACGCCCTCCAGCTTGACCGCCGTCGCCCCCGCCCGCAGCAGTGCCCCGGCGGCATCCACCGCCGCCTCGCGACCCCGGCGGAACGTCAGGAACGGCAGATCGGCCACGATCAACATGTCCGGTGCGCCGCGTCGCACCGCGGCCGTGTGCAGTTCCATCATCGCCAGCGTGGCGTGAATCGTGGACGGCAGTCCGTGCACGGTCATGGCGACACTGTCGCCCACGAGAATCACATCCGCCTCCGAGGCGGCGACGACGCGGGCCGACGGCGCATCATAGGCCGTGACCATGACGATGGGGCGTCCTTCCTGACGCGCCCGGTTAAAATCGAGGATGCTCTTCATTCCGCTCCGGCAGTTGTCCGTAAACGGATAACCTGCGGGCGGCAGAGGTAGCTGGACTGGAGTGCTTGTCGCATGGCGATCAGGCCTTTGGGTGTCCGGTGACGGGGGTTGACTGTGCTGTCCGGTCGCGCACGAGTTCGCGCCAGACCCCGCCAATTTTGCCAACCCCGGCCCGGGCGCAACGGAATTCTGCGTCACACCCCGGTTGACTCCCCCTCCCACCCGGGTAGGCATATCCCTTCATGGCTGATTTTCTAACGGATGAAAAAGTTACCACGCGCGCCTTTCTGATCGGCGTACAGATACCCGGCATGGCCGCCGGGGAAGGCGCCGAGCTGCTCGGCGAACTCAAGGAACTCGTGGAGAACCTCAGCCTCGAGATCACGCGGACAACCCTTGTCACCTTGCGGGACCGCCAGCAGCCAAAGTTTTTGATCGGCTCCGGCAAGGCCGCCGAGCTGATCGCCCAAGCCAAGGAAGACGGCGCCGATGTGATCATCATCGACGAGGAACTCTCGCCCGGCCAGCAGCGCAACTGGGAGGAAGAATCCGGCATGGCGGTCATCGACCGCCAGGAAGTCATTCTCGAGATCTTCGCCGACCGGGCCCAGACCCGCGAAGCCGTGCTGCAGGTGGCGCTGGCCCGCATGGAGTATTCGCTGCCGCGCCTGACGCGCGCCTGGACCCACCTTTCCCGCCAGCGCGGCAAGGGCGCCATGGGCGGCGAAGGCGAGACCCAGCTGGAACAGGATCGCCGCATCGTGCGCGACCGTATCGCGCACCTGAAGTCCGAGATCGAGACCGTCATCTCGCAGCGCGCCACCCAGCGTCGCAAACGCCAGCGCACGCCCGTCCCGGGTGTCGCCATCGTCGGCTACACCAACGCCGGCAAATCCTCCTTGCTCAACAAGCTCACCGGCGCACAGGTGCTGGCGGCCAACAAGCTGTTTGCCACGCTCGATCCGACCACCCGTCAGCTCGAACTCCCCGACGGACGCCTGCTGCTCGCCACGGACACCGTCGGCTTCATCCGCCGCCTGCCCCACCGCCTCGTCGAGGCATTCAAGGCCACGCTCGAGGAGGTTGTGGTCGCCAACTTCATCATCCACGTGCTCGACGCCGCCAACCCGAATGTCGGCCATCATTTCGCCACCACCATGGCGGTGCTCGAGGAGCTTGGCGCCGCCGAAAAGCCCATCATCACCGTCTTCAACAAGGTGGACGCCACCGAAAAGCAGACCCTCGCGCTCATCCGCGCCCAGCACCCCGAGGCGCTCTTCATCAGCGTGCACACCGGCGAAGGCCTCGACCGCCTCCTCGCCCGCTGCGAAGAACTCGCCGTGGACGACAGCGAGTCCCTGGAGCTGCTCATCCCGCACGACCGCTACGACGTCGTCTCCCGCCTGCGCAACGGCGGCCAGATCAAGGTCCAGGAATCCCTCGACGAAGGCGTCCGCCTCACCGGCCGCTTCCCCCGCAAACTCGCCGCCGTCTACACGCCCTTCGTCTTCGTGCCCCCGGCCAAACCCAAGAGCACCCCGGGCAAGAAAAAGAAATAAGACCCGTCAGACCTGTTATCCGCACCAGCGTCATATACTCGGACCCGTTGAATATTTAGGTGGATTGCACACCACTGCCCGCTAGTGTCCGCCCACATGAGCCTGCTTGAAACAGCAGCGCACTTGCGAGGGGCCAGTCGCGAGGAAGCGCAGGCACCATTGTCTCCGCTACCCAAAAACTGTTCTGGGCTGTGCCTTGGACGATGAACGCCAGCCCTGAGAGCACGTTTGCCATTGGCCGCATTGATCGTTCGCGGCGTTTCATCCCCGAGCACATTACCCCGCTGGCACACACCGCGATCTTTGCCGAACTGACCGATCCCGTCCGCCTGCGCTACAATCAGCTCATGGCCAGCTGTTATCATGAGCATTTCATCCACCTCGAACGCATGCTGACGGAATGCATTCTACCTGCCCTGATCGAGCGTTACCGAAATCATCCCCTTGGTTCGCGACTGATCACTTTCCGCGACGAGGAGAGAAAACACACGGACTGGTTTCATGCCCTGCATCGTGCTACCGAACCCGAACTCTACCGTGACAACTATTACCATTTCCTGCACGTGCCGCGACTGGGCCAGCGTCTGCTGTCAGCCTGTGCCCGGCGACCCGTCCGATTTCCGTTCTGCCTATGGATCGCTATGATCATTGAGGAGCGCACCATTCCAGCAGCCCGCGAAATGCTGCAGACGGCGCAGGAGCTCGAGCCGCATTACGTCACCCTTCACCGGCTGCACGCTGCCGACGAAGCCGGACACGTCAGTTGCGATGCCGAGGTTTTGCGCGATTTATGGCCGGCTTTGTCCACACCAAATCGCTGGTTCAACCGGTTTATGTTCGTGACGCTGCTAAGGGAGTTTTTCGGCCTGCCCAAACGCGCCGGCTGGCGGGTCATCCTGCGCTTGGCTGAGGAACACCCTGAATTAAAACCGCTACTGCCTCGCCTGCGTCGAGAACTCTTGGCCCTTGAAAATGACCGCACCTACCGGGGCACGCTATACAGCCGGAAACGCGAACCACGGACTTTCACCTTGGCGGATAATTTCCCGGAGTTGCGTGGCCTTGAGGAATCCTTGCTGGGCCACAGTCAGGAGAACCTGCCGTTGGCCGAGCACAAATCCGATACTGCCTGAACTCTACCCAGCCCATGCCGCTTCCCGATCTCAGCCGCCTCGCTGATTGCTACCTGATTGTGCTATCGGCCTATCATGTAGCCACCGGCCTGCTCTCGTTCGCTGCCCCTCAATTAGCGCTCAAGTTCTACCGCAACGCCTATGGCTGTAATCCTGTCGAGCGTCGCCATCTGCTAATCATACTCAGACCATGGGGCGCCCTCGCCGTATTTGCCGGTCTCGTCGGGTTCGGCGCACTGGCCTGCCCGCCCTGCCGCAACTGGATCGAAGCATCATTGATCGCCTTGCTGGGCATGCGCATCGCCTATCGCCTCGGCCTGCGCGAGGAACTGCGTGAAATCTCCGGCATCCCGCCTCGCAACAATTTCATAAACATCGGTCTCCTTTTCTTCGGTCTCATCCTTCTCACCGCAGATCTCCTATTTTGATAGCCATAACATTAATCCAGTCCGTTCTCCTGCACCTTATTCACCCCTACCATCATGAACAATAAACATACCGCCCTCCGTGGATTGCTTTGGTTTATTTGCGTTTACCACGTTGTTCTCGGCCTCTGCGCCAACCTCCCCCCATCCCAAGTGCAAGCCATCGCCGCCGCTCTCCTTGGGCTCCAACTGCCGGATAACGCCGCCCTCTTCCAACTGCTAAAGCCGTTCGGAGTTTACGTCATGGTTTTTGGTGTGGCCATGGGGATTGCCGCTTGGAATCCGGTGAAAAACCGCGCGCTGATCAGCCTCGGTGTCGTGCTCTTCGCCCTGCGCTTAATCCAAAGGCTGGTCGACCTCGACGGGGTGCAACAAAACCTCGGGGTAACTTCTGACCGCAATTGGGCAACCATAGCCACGGTGGCCGTATTTACCCTCCTGCTAGCCGTGCTTCGCTGGAAACTCCACCGCGAAATGCACCACAACACCGCAGCAGCATCGTCCACCTGACTGTGATCGCGATTCCCTCCATGCGCCGCATCAAGCTCGTTTTGATCTCCCCCAAGGGACCGCTCTACCGTCACCGTGGCGGCATCTGGAAGAAATCGCTCCGCTACCAGCCTCTCACGCTCACCACGCTCGCCGCGTATATCCCGCCGGAACTCCCGATTGATGTGCAGCTGATCGACGAGGGTATTGCCGATGTGCCCGCTGATCTGCAGGCCGATCTCGTCGGGTTGACCGTCATTACCGGCACGGCCGTGCGCGCCTATGAACTGGCCGACAGTTTCCGGAAACGCGGGATCAAAGTCGTGCTCGGAGGACCCCACGTGACCCTCATCCCGGAGGATGCCCAGCCCCATGCCGACGCCATCGTCGTCGGTTACGCCGAGGATACCTGGCCGGAGTTATTGCGCGATTTCTGTGCCAGCCGGATGCAGTCACGTTACAACCAATCACCCAACCTCGACATCGGTGGCCGCCCGTTTCCGCGCCGCGACCTGCTGCCCAGCGAACACTTTCTCACCAACAACGTCTTTGAAGCGACACGCGGCTGCGTGCACAGCTGCGAGTTCTGCGTCGTCCCGGCAGCGTGGGGCAAAAAGCCTTTCCATAAACCCGTCGCGGAAGTGGTGGCCGATATCACGCAGCACGGCGCCCGCAAACTCATCTTCATCGACCTCAACCTCGTCGCCCACCGGGGCTACGCTCTGGAGCTCTTCCGAGCCCTCATCCCGTTGAAACTGCAATGGTATGGCCTCGCGACGGTATTGCTGGCGGACGATCCCGAGCTGCTTGAGCTCTGCGGTCGCAGCGGCTGCCGTGGTCTGCTCATGGGGCTAGAGTCCATCTCCCCGTCCAACCTTCGCCAGACCAACAAGAGTTTCAATTCCCCGGAGAACTACGGTCGCGTCGTTCAGCGGCTGCACGAGCACGGCATCGCCTTGCAGGGATGCTTTGTTTTCGGCCTCGATGAGGACGAACCGGATGTGTTTCTCAAGACGGCCGAGTTTGCGGTGCAAGCCCACATCGACCTACCCCGTTTTGCTGTTGTGACCCCCTTCCCTAACACCGCACTCTTCAAGCGCCTTGATGCCGAGGGGCGTATCCTCACCAAGAATTGGGAACTATACGACGCCCAACACGTGGTCTTTCAGCCAAGCAAAATGGCCGTGGAGCAACTCCAATCCGGCGTGGAAGCCGCTTGGAAGCATGCCTACAGTTATTCATCGATCGCCCGTCGCATCCGCCATTCCCCCGCACCCTGGCCGGTGAAGCTGGGCACCAATCTCGGCTACCGCTTTTACGCGCACAATCTGAGTCGCTTCTACAATTGCGACTGGATCATCGGTCGAGCCCCGTCGCTCCGGCCCCGTTCTGTCCGGGCGGCTTGAGCGTCCCCAACGATCCCTCCTGATGCGACTCACCATCATTCATCCGTGCATCGGTCGCCGCCCAGGGCAGGAATATATCCGCACCTGGCAGATGGAACCGCTGCCCGCCGCCACGATCGCCGGACTGACCCCGAAGGATGTGGACATCAAATTCTACGACGACCGGATGGAGGACATCCCTTTCGACGAGCCGACCGATCTCGTCGCCATCAGCGTCGAAACCTATACCGCCAAGCGGGCTTACCAGATCGCATCCGAGTACCGCCGGCGGAAAACCCCCGTGGTGATGGGCGGATTCCACGCTGCCCTCTGTCCCGATGAGGTAGCCCGGCACGCGGAGGTGGTGGTAATCGGCGAAGCCGAACTCACCTGGCCGCAGGTCATCGACGACGCCCGACACGGCACGTTGAAAAAGGTTTACCGCCAGGAAAAACGCCCTTCCCTCGCCGGCCTGAAACCCGACCGCTCGGTCTTTCGCGGCAAGCGTTACCTGCCCATCGGATTGGTCGAAGCCGGACGCGGTTGCCATCTCAAGTGCGAATTCTGTGCCGTGCAAACGGTGTTCGATTCCACCCAGACGCGACGACCGGTCGACGACATCATCGCCGAGCTTCGCCAGCTCAAAGACACCAAGAAACTCTTCTTCTTCGTGGACGACAACATCACGTCGAACTTGGCGCAGGCGAAGGAATTTTTCCGGGCTCTCATTCCGCTCAAGGTCCGCTGGGTGAGCCAGTCGAGCATCAATGCCGCGCACGACGAGGAATTCCTTGATCTACTCGCCCGCAGCGGCTGCCAAGGCGTGCTCATCGGCTTTGAAAGTCTGAATCCCGCCAATTTGAAGGCCATGAACAAATCCTTCAACACGATGCGCGGCGGCTTCGAGCAAGCCCTCAACAACCTGCGACGCCACCGGATCCGGGTCTACGGCACGTTCATCTTTGGTTACGACGGCGACACGCCCGGGAGTTTTGACCCCACGATTGATTTCGCCCAAGAGCACTCGCTCTACATCGCTGCCTTCAACCACCTCACCCCTTTCCCCGGCACCCCCCTCTACGAGCGTCTCGTGAAGGAGAATCGGATGCTCTACGAAGCGTGGTGGCTCGACGACCGCTACAGCTACAACCGCATTCCGTTTCAACCCAAAGGCATGGAGCCGGACGAACTGCAGCGCGGCTGTCTCGCCGCCCGCCGGCGCTTCTACTCCTGGCCCAGCATCGTGCGCCGCAGCCTCGCCCCGGTGAATCGCAGCAACGGTTTCATGTGGCGGAATTTCTATCTCATCAACGGCCTGCATCGCAATGACGTCAGCCTGCGCGATCATTATCCGCTGGGCGATGAAGCATGGCGCGGCACGATCCTTCAGGCCAATTGAGCAATATCCGGGACAGCTTGCGCTTTGCCTTTGCCGTCCCGGCTGACGACGAGGATCTGCGCCGACTGTTGAGAGAAACCCCGATGCACGGTTCGATTGAAGTCGGGTTTACCCACGAACCAGACTACTTTCTCGGCACCGGTATTGCCGGGGCGGAAGATCGCACTTTGCTCGCCCGCGAAAACGGGCGGCTGGTCGCAGCCGGTCGCTGCATTACCCGAAACTGCTGGCTTAACGGCGACATCCGACGCATCGCCTATCTCGGCGAACTCCGATTGGCCGCCAGCGCCCAAGGTCGCTGGGACATCATTCGCGGCGGCTATGCCTATTTCGCTGCCGAGTATGCCCGGAATCCCGCCGACTATTGTTTCACCAGTATCATCGCCGACAACATCAAGGCCCGCCGTCTTCTGGAGCGCGGCTCACGCAAGCTGCCACACTATGAACTGATCGGCGAGTATGTGACCTTGTTGATTCCGACCAGAGGCGCCCAACCCACCAGCCAATATGCCGTGTCCACCGGCGCCGATCTACCACTTGAGCATCTGGCTGATTTTCTAAATGACTCGGCTAGATTACACCATCTGGCCACGCACTGGACCCCGGATATCTTGCTCGGCCTGACGGCACACGGACTGCGCCTAGAAGATTTCGTCGTGTTGCGCCAAGACACTGAACTTGTCGCCTGCGCGGGTGTTTGGAACCAAGATACTTTCCGCCAGACCCAAATCCACGGCTATCATCCGCTGCTCGCCGCCACGCGTCCGTTCTACAATCTGCTCGCCCCCCTGCTCAGGCAGCCACAGCTACCCCGCCCCGGCGCTTTTCTTAAGCACGCATTGCTGACTCCCTTCGCCTGCCGAGCGGGCCACGCCGATGCTGTGCCAGCCTTGCTCCAAACCGCCCGCCGCGCCGCCTCCTTCCGCGGCCTGAACACGGTTGCCCTTGGCGGTGCGCCCGGCGTTCCCCACTTCCGCCGCCTCCGAGGGCGTCGTTACCTCAGCCGCCTCTATCGAGTGGACTGGCCAGGGCTGCCCTTGAACGCGACCAGACTCGACGCCCGGCCCTGTTTACCTGATATCGGTCTGCTATGATCGCTGATGTCGGCATAATCACGCCCATCACTGTGGCCCGGGTCGCGCTCAACCCGAAGCAACAGGCCGCTATGCTGACCTTGCTCGAGAATTATTTCGAAGGCGTGAACCCCACCCAGTTCACCACTGATTTGGCGGAGAAAAGTCACGTCATTTTGCTGGAGAGAGACGGACGGCTGGTCGGTTTCTCAACCTTGCTGATCTACGAGACGCTCTGGCGCAACGAGCCGGTCACGGTGGTTTATTCAGGCGATACGATTGTCGCCCCCGAGGCTTGGAACAGCCCAGTGCTCTCGCGCGCGTGGATCAACACCGTCAACGAATTGCGACGGTTTTACCCGCACGGCCGCTTTTACTGGCTGCTGCTCACTTCCGGTTTTCGCACCTACCGCTTCTTGCCGGTTTTCTGGCGCGAATTCTTTCCGCACCACCGCCAGCCGACCCCCAGCGACACGCAGGAACTGCTCAACCATCTGGCCCGAGAAAAATTCGGGCCGGCCTACGACGCCACCCGCGGCATTGTGTGCTTCACGCAACCACAACGATTACGGCCCACCCTAGCCACACCACCCCCGGGTAAAACCGCCGATCCGCATGTGAACTATTTCCTCAGCCGAAATCCCGGGCACCTCAACGGGGACGAACTCGTCTGCCTGACTGAATTGACCGAGACCAACCTCACCTTGGCAGGTCGACGGATGGTTGCTCGGCCCCCCGCATGATCGCGGCCGTCGCAAATCTTGCTTGGTTGGCGACCCAAAGCCGGGCGGCCCGACGGTTTCGTCACCAGCTTCGCGCTCCCGTCGCCACGCAGGAGCAGGTGCTCCGCGAACTGCTCCAACGCAACGCCGGTAGTGCGTTCGGAAAGCAACACCGCTTTGCCGACATCCGCACGCCGGCAGACTTCGCCGCCCGCATACCCTTGGCCACCTACGGCGATCTGGAGCCGTGGATTCACCGCATCATACGCGGTGAACAATCCGTGCTGACTTGCGATCCCGTTACCCACTTGGTGCCCACCAGCGGCTCAAGCGGTGCGCGCAAACTAATTCCTTTCACCGCCCAGCTGCAACGTGAGTTCAACCACGCCATCGCTCCATGGATCACCGATCTTTATGGCCGACACCCGTCCGTGATTTTCGGTCCGGCTTACTGGTCCATTTCACCGGTATCAAAATCTGACCAGCTCGAAAACTCCACTGTGCCGATCGGATTTGATGACGACACCAGCTATCTCGCTGGCAACCGTCGCCGGCTCGCGGCCGCGGTGATGGCCGTGCCCTCTGCCCTCCGGGATGCGGCCGACATGGAAACCTTTTTTCTGCTCACGCTCGTCTGCTTGCTGCGAAGGCGGGATCTTCGGTTGATCTCCGTCTGGCATCCCTCGTTTCTCCTGTTGCTGTTGGACGCTCTTCCCCGCCACTGGGAGACAATCATCACCACCCTCCGCACCGGTCGATTACCCGACAGTCTTACCCTGCCAATCCACATGGAGCAGGCGTTGGAGTTGAAAGCACAACCAGCCCGCGCCCGGGAAATCCAACAATTCGGTCCCAGCCAGCCCCACCGTTTCTGGCCGGGATTGACCATCCTCAGTTGTTGGACCGACGCCCACGCCTCACTCAGTGCCGCCGCCCTCGCCCGGCGCTTTCCCGGTGTGACACTCCAACCCAAGGGTCTCATTGCTACGGAAGCTTTCGTCACCCTGCCACTCAATGGCATGCATCCCGTGGCGGTCGGCTCGCATTATTTTGAATTTATCGACGAGACCGGTGCTATCCAGTCTGTCGCTAGCCTGCAGCTGGACCATAAATACGAAGTGGTCGTTACAACGGGTGGCGGACTCTGGCGCTACCGACTGGGTGATCGAGTTCAAGTTACCGGCTTCGTCGGGCGCACCCCATCATTGATATTTATCGGACGCGCCGGCCACGTCTCAGATCTGTTCGGGGAAAAGCTGACGGGTGAATTTGTCACCGGCGTCATCACTGAATTGAGTCATCACAGCTTGTCTCCGGTTCGCTTCGCGATGCTGGCGCCTGACTCTGAACCGACATCAGGTGTTTACACTCTGTTCTGGGAAGGGGCTACGCCACCTTCCGCGACGGATCTTGACCGTCTGTTGGGAGCGAATCCCCAGTATGCGTGGTGCCGCCAGCTCGGGCAGTTACGACCAGCGCAAGTGTTTCCCATCAATTCTGGAGCCGAAGCCGCCTATCTCCGCCGAGCAACTTTGGCCGGTCAGAAACTCGGAGAAATCAAACCTCCCACCTTGGTCCTCACGACCGATTGGGCCCCCTACCTTAGAGGACTGTTCACGGGCGGCGGCGGCGTGAAAGCTTGAGGATGAGTTCGCCGCGGATGAGCGCCTGCTTTTGCGGGCGCGTCAGTTGCTTTAGCTGATGCTCGCGACGGAGGGCGCGGCTGACTGTCATGGGGCCTTCCTGCCAGAGAAGGATCACCGGGCCGCGGGAGCGGGTGTACTTCGCGCCCTTGCCGGCGTCATGCTGCGCCAGGCGCTTGGCGACATCGCGCGCTGTGCCGATGTAGAGCGTATTGTCCCGGCAGCGGACGACATAGACGTAGGCCCGAGAGGAAGGCATGGGTCAGGTGACAATCGATCCGACACACCCCGGTCCCGCTGAGCGGGACCACCCCTCTTGATAGAGGGGATTATTGGAAGCGTAGTTTGGCATCCCCTCTATGAAGAGGGGTGCCCGGCAGGGCGGGGTGTGTAGGGAATCCACGTTTACTCCTGACTCAGCCCCAGCAGCACATCACCCGGCGGAAGCTCGTCATACTCGATCTGCATCATCAGATTGCGGCGAATGAGGTCGGCGGTCTTGGCGTCCACGCCGGCCAATAGGGCCAGCACTTCGGCGGAGGGAGTGTCGCCATTCGTGGGCACCCGGATCGCGATGCCCGGAGGCAAGCTGGCGGCCGAGGCCTGGAAAGCGCCACTGGCTGCATCAAAGAAACGCGTGGTCACCCAAGTCTGCATGCGGTCGGCCGTCGCCGGGTCGCTGGAAGCGCGGAGTGCCAGCACCGCTGCGAGACCATCGGTCGCGGTGCCTTCAGCGGCCAGGCCCACGATATGCGCGAGTACCGGTTGTTTCAGTCCGGCGGTCAACTTGTTGGCCTCGGCCATGAATCGTTTCTCTCCCGCCCGCAGCAACGCGACGGCCAAGAGAGCCTGCGATCCGGTGGCAGCGGATCCGATCCTGGCAAACTTCGGTCGCTTCATCGGATCGGCATTCTCATCCAATGTGCCATCGAGCGCCATCGCCAGGCTGCCATCGGCGTTCTTCATTTCTTTCAGCACGAAATCCAGCGCCCCGATGCCGGCGGCACGGAGCTTTTCGTCCTTGGCCACGTCAGCGGCTTCAAACAGCGCGAGGGCGATGCGGGCCTGGTCGACGAGCAGCTTTTGACGATACGGCTCCTTCCACGCCTCGTCCATGCAGCGACGGTAGAAACCGCCATCGACCGGATCGCGCGTGGCGCCGTTCACGAGGGCGCCGGCGGCGTTGAGCGCGGCCGCCTGGGCTGCGGGGCCGCGCTTGAGGAGAAAACGAATCACTTCCGGCTCGGGCAGTTTGGGGGCGGCGCCGAAGCCGCCGTTGATGGGATCGATCGCCGCGATCCAGGCCTTGGTGGCGGCATCCAGCTTCGCCTCGATGTCCAGTTTGGCCGTCGGATCAAGGGTCGGCAGCCTCATCATGTTGAGCGCCTCGGTCGCGAGTGCGCGGGCGCGAGCCGGGTCATTCGTCCAGCTGTCGAGCGCACCGCGGGCGGCCTTGAGGAAGCCGGGCTTCCCCCACTCCTCGGACGGCGGCAGGTAGTTCGCCCCGTCGTATGGCTGCAAGGTGTCGGGCGTCAGCCAGAGATGCACGGGCGAACCGCGCAGTTGCTTCACACTGACGACGAAATGCTGGGCGTACGCGGCGACGTCAGGCTGGGCCTCGGCATCCACGAAGATCGGGAAAAAACTCTCGTTGATCCAGGAAACCGTCTTGGCGCTGCCAAAGGTCTGGCTGATGGTCGCCCGCGTGAGCTCGCTCAACGGCGAGCCGACGAACACGTAGACCGACTTGTTCTGCTGTTTCGCCTCGTTCAACACCGCCTCGGTCCAGGGGTGCCACCGGATGGCGCTCGTCGCCTGCGCCCGGACAAATTCCGTCGGGGCGGAGGCCAGCGGTGAAGTGATCGCGCCACGAAGTCCCAACGGGAGCACGCCCAGCGCACACAGAAGAAGGGCTCGAATCAGCATGGGGAAAACAGAGTGGAATTACGCCGGTGAGGCGAGCTTAGGATGCGATCAGGGGCGGTGATGGTTTTCGTGGCAGAATCCTTCCCCGCGCAGAGCGGTCCGCCGGGGCGAGGACCCTCCACCCACGAAGACTGCGCGAGCGACGCCCTCACTTGGTTTCGAAGAACAGCAGTGCGCCTTGGTTGCATGCGACGGCGATGCGCGATCCTTTTGCCGCCGGCAGGAGCACGGCGGCACGCGCTTCGCCGGGGACCAGCAGACCCGAGGCCGCCGGACTGAGCGCGGTGAAGCCGCCGCGGCCGTCGCCTCGCAGGACCAGGCCGAGGCCGCCATCAAAGCGACCGGTGGAAGGTTCCGGGCCAAAGTCATTGCCGACCAGCACGAGGTCGGCGTGGCCGTCGCCCGTGACATCGGTGACGACGATCGCGTTGACAGGTGCGAGTTGGGCCTCGGAGGGCAACGGCGCGAACTGATAGGTGCCGCCGGCCTGTTGGAGAAACACCCCGCTGGCGAGTTCGGTGGCGGAAAGCATCCGAACCGAAGCCAGCCGGTCGGCGCCGAAGATATCCGGCAGCGTCGCCTTGGCAAAGCCTTGGTAGGTCGGGAATTTCTTGGCCAGCCACGGGAAGGCGTAGGCGAGCTTGCTGCGCCCGCGCACCGGAACGAGGCGGCCTTCCTCATACTGCGCCTCGACGATCTGGGTGCGTCCGCTGCCGTCGAAATCTCCCGCGTAGACGCGGGTCGGTTCGGCGATCGTGGCGTGGTACTTGGTGTTCAGGCCGGCGTTGCCGGCGATGATGTCGGGACGCCCATCTCCGTTGACGTCGGCAACGGCGAGCGCCCGCCACCAGCCGGTGCGCTCGGCCAGACCCGCGGCGGTGGTGCGGTTTTCCAGTTTCTGACCCGTGTTATGGAAAATCGCGACCGGACCCCAATCGCAGGCCACGAGCAGGTCAGGACGTTTGTCGCCGTCGAGATCGGCCCAGACCGCCGCCGTGACCATGCCCACATCACGCAGGCCGGGCGCGACTTCATCGGTCACATCCACCAGTTTGCCGGCAACGTTGCGGTACAGGAAACTCCGGGGATGTCCGGCATAGTCTCCGGGCACCGTACGCCCACCGACAAAGAGATCGACGCGGCCATCGCCGTCGAAATCCGCGGCGGCAACCGCCCGGGTGCTCTCACCGTCCGCCGGCAGGGCGCCGGTGGGAGCCAGAGCGAATTTCCCGTGTCCATCATTGAGGTAAAGTCGGTCATTCAGCAGCGCGTCACCCCGCGGCTTTTGCACGCCGCCGGCGGCGAGGTAGAGGTCCGGATGGCCGTCTCCGTTCACGTCAATAAACGTGGCGCCGGCGTCATCGGCTTCGGCCGCATCACTCCACGGCTGGTCCGGCGCGACGACAAAGGACCCATCCTTCTGGCCAAGAAACAGCTTTCCGGCTTGTCCGGCCGGACCGCTGACAAACAGATCCGCGAGGCCGTCCCCGTTCACATCGGCGGTGGCAAGTGCCGGGGTCTCGCTGTTGAGACGGCGCGGCAGCAGGCGCTGACCGATGAACTCGTCAAAGGGCCTCTGCTGCACCGTGTGCCGGAGTCCGCGGACCTCGGCGTGCTCCACGAGCAAGGCGTCGGCGCGGGGAGCGGCGTGCAGGACCGCTGCGCCCGGGTTCGCCTTGCGGCCATCGGCCGGAGAGTCGGCGGGGAGCGCGGGTTCGTTGATGGTGAGGAGTTGGTCGGCCGGCAGATTCTCCAAGACTTGGACCTGGCCGCGGGGCCAGCGGACGGTGAGACGCCTGATGGTGGTGTCTTCACCCAGGCCGAAGTGGGCCAGGGCGGGCTCGCTGGACGCGATGCCGCGCTCGTTGAAAAGCTGGCGCACCTGCACCCCGGCGACGGTCTCGATCCGGAGCTCGGCGCCGATGCCTTCGCGATTGGGCACGTGGCCGGCGAGACGGATGACCGCCCGGTGGCCGGTCGTGGTGCCGTTGCGGATGACCGTGGGCGGGGCATCGTAGTTGGAGTAGACGAGATCAAGGTCGCCGTCGCCGTCGAGATCAGCCAGCGCACAGCCGAACGACACGGTCACCTCATCCAACCCCCACTCGGCCGAGGCATCGGCGAACTTCAAGCCGCCAAGGTTCCGGTAGGCCAGCGTTGACTCGCGACGCGGGGCGGAGTTCTGCCAGACCTTGGCGCGCGCGGCGAGGGTCGGGGCGATGTTCTGCTTGTCGACCAGGTCGGCGTCGATGAAGTTGCGGATCATGCCGGCGGTGACGAAGGCATCGAGGCGGCCGTCGTTGTCGAGGTCGCCGAGACGGACCGACCACGTCCAGCCGGTGGCGGCGAGACCGGTGAAGCGCGCGGCCTCGGCGAAGCGGTCGGTGCCGGTGTTCAGGTAGACGGCGTTCCACATGTACTGCGGCACGAGTTCGCTGACGCGCTCCATCTCCCACAGGCCGCGACCGATCTCCTCCATGCCGGTCATGTACTCGAAGTGGTTCCGGTCACGCATGTCGGTGATGAGGAAATCCATGAGCCCGTCGTTGTTGAGGTCGCCCGCGTCGGCGCCCATGGAGAAATAGGTGACGTGCGGCAGGCGCTCGTCGACGACGTCGGCAAACGTGCCGTCGCCCTTGTTGAGGTAAAAGCGGTCGGGCGTCTCGAAATCGTTCGCCACGTACAGGTCGGGCCAGCCGTCGTCGTTGGCATCGAACCAGATCGCGGTGTGACCCTGCGTGAGGCCCCAGATGCCCGCTTTGGCGGTCACATCCGTGAAGGTGCTGCCGTTGTTGTTATGGAAAAGATAATCGCGACGGCCCTGCGGGGACTTGGCGAAGTCGAGGATGTTCGTGACCAGGTAGCAGTCGAGCGCGCCGTCGCGGTCATAGTCCGCGAAGGTCGCGTGGACGGAGGCGTCCTTGATATCGAGCCCGTATTCATGGGCACGCTCGGTGAAGGTGCCGTCGCCATTGTTGACGAACAGGAGATTGGGCAGGTCGTAGCGACAGACGTAAATGTCCATCGCACCGTCCTGGTTGATGTCGACGGCCGTGGCCCCCGTGTTGCTCGAGGGTGCGTCGTCGATGGCGACGCCGGCCGTGTGCGCGATGTCGTAGAACTGAAAGGTGATGCTCTGGCGGTAAAGGGCGCAGGGTCCGTTCTTGGAAATCGCGAAGATGTCGAGCAGGCCGTCGCCGTCGAAGTCCGCCACCGCCAGACCGGTTTCAACCGCGCCGAGCGTGAGTTCGCGGAACCGGTTGCCCCACATGCGCGGATCCGCAAACACATTGGGGACCGTGAGGCCCGCCTTCAGGGAATCCAGGCGCTCGAAAAGCTTGCCACCGGCGGCCGGCGCGGAACGCACGCGCAGCGGTGTGGCGCGATACTCCGGCGTGGCGGCGGCCAAGGCGGTGGAGCAGACAACGAGACCGACGAGGAGACATTTGATCATGATGAGCGTGGGACTATTGATGAGCGGGGACGACGCGGCCGGTGTCGGGGCTGGGCTGCCGCAAAAGCCAGCCGAGGGCAAGCGGCGCGGTGTAACTGCCGAACCGCTCGATCACCTCCCAACCGGAAGCGCCGGCGACCAGAAAGAGGGATTCGGTGGCAAGTTTCCAACCGACAACCGTCAGCAGCAGAGCCGGCCCGGGCCGGACCAGCACGGCGAAGGCGAGGGCGAATTCAAAAAGTCCGACCGAGGGGATGGCGGCGGCGGCATCCGCAATCCCGAGCGCGGCATAATGCTGACCGAGTCCCGCCTTGTGGGCAAAGAGCCCGAGCCCGGCGTGTCCGGCCAGCAGGGTGAACGTAACCAGGCGCAGCGACCAGACCACGGCGTCGCGTTGATCCGCCAGAAGGCCGGATTCCCGTCCGGTGAGCCGCACCCACCAAGGCCCCTTCAACCCCACCAGCGCGATCATGGCCAGCGGAACACCATAATTGCCCGCCCGCTCCAGCGCTTCCCAAAAAGGTTCCCCGGCCAGGGGACGCAGCAAGGCGGTGAAGACGGCCCAGACCAATGCCCAAAGAAACAGCGCCCGGCAGGGCCAGAAAAGGGCGAGCAACCCGATGCAAACATCCAGGAGTCCCACCATCGGCATCAGTTGCCAGGCGGTCGGCGCGTCGATTCCGCCGACTACAAAATACGGGAGCCACGCCGCCTTGGTCATGAGACCAAAGGCCCCGTGCCCGATGTAACAGCCCGCGACCCCGATTCGCAAAATCAGCGGCACAATGGCGTCGGGCTGATCCCCAACGGATGACCACGTAAGACGCATGGGACAGGAACAACGCCGACGACCGGGTCAGGGTTTGACGGGCTGCAAGGCGTGCGTGAAGACGTAGTCGGCCACCTTGAGGCCGGCTTTCTGGCCCTCGATATTATCGGACATCACATGAATGCCGCCCCAGACCCGGCTCATGCCGACTTCGCGACGGGCGTCCGACAGTTTGCTGAAATGGCGGATTGCGCCGGGGAGACCGTCTGAAGTCACGGTAAATTCCTGGTCATCCGATCCCAGGCAAAGCGCCAACATTTGGGACATCGCGGCGGTGTAGGTGCTGTGCCCGGAGGTGTAAGAAGGAAACGCCGGGGAGGCCATGTTGGGAATGAACGTGGGATTGGCCTGGGCGGAGGGGTTGATATCGGGCGTGACTTCTCGCAGCGCGGTCTCCGGCCGCCACGTTCTGTAGAAATACTTGGTCTCCCAGCAGGTGATGCCCGCGTCGGCGCCAGCGATGTTGAGCAGCGCGAAGAGCCGCGCGGTCTCTAGCAGGGAAAGATTGTGCCGCCGAACCAGGTCGCGCGCGATGATGTTCCAGTGTCCCGGCGGCGTAGCGCTCCCGAGGTCGTCCGACCAGAAGGGCGTGGCGAGGGTCTGATACTCGGTGCGCTCGGCACCGTCCCGCGGACCGACCTTGTTCACGTAGGCGAGTTCTTCTGCGTATTCCTTGGAGTCGTGGGCCAGCGGCGGCGGGGCGCGGAATTGCGAGGATGACTCCAGGGTGAAGGGCCGGACCTCGCCCAACCGCGGGGTCACGGGCGGGCGGAACCCAGGAGGGGTCTCGCGCCATTTGCCCGGCGCGGTGCTGGCATAATCCCGGTCACCGGGCTTGAGCGCGACCTTGGCTCGTTCGAACAGGATGCCTTCCGCGATCTTCTTGCCCCACGCGAGACCGGCTTCCTTGGCCGGACCGTCCGGGATGCCGGCAAGCGCCTGATCGTACGCTTTGCGCAGGACCTGGGGGCTGGCGGATTCCCGCCAGAGCGCACTGAGCACCGTATAGGCCGAGCTGGCCACGGCCGCGTCCAGGCTCGCGCCCTCGGGCGCGGGATCATTCACCAACCAGCCGCGATAGGTGCGGGAAAAGCTGTTGATAGTGTCAAAAATCGCCGTGTGAAAACTCGCGAGGTGCAACGCCGCGATGGGCGGCGGATTGCGGGAGAGGCGCGTGGCGTTGATGACCTGCTCGTTCCAGAACAGGACGGCATTGTCCTTCGTCTGGGCCAAAGCGGTGGAAAAAAGCGTGGCAAGGCACGCCAGGAGGGCGAGTCGGGGCAGTTTCATGCGTGGGGTGAAAAACTTTCTACAAGGGCTTCGCCGAAAAGGGAAGCGTCGGCGGGCAGTTGAGACGGGATTCGAGTCCGATGAAAACCCTGAAGGGGCGAAGCGCTGATATTCTGGGGTGAAATGTAACGACCCCGCCCAGAACCCAAATTCCGGCGGGGCCGTAACCCAATAATATGAACCCTGCTAACTGACGCCACCGTAGCCTCAATCCAGCGCATGGAAAGTCGTCTGGGACCAGCTGCCACCATCGAGGGACGAAGTGCGAAAAGGGTCCGGCCCAGACGTAGATTTCGCTGATTTGAGGCAAATGGTCCCCGCCCCATGGCAATCCGTCCCACCGACCTTGCGGCGAGGGGACCGGATGGTGCTGAAACTCCCGCCGAAGCCACCTCCTGCGCTTCCCCAGTTCACCCCTCCTGCATTTCCACGCATGCACTCCCTGACATCCCCCAAGGTGTTTCCCACCTGCACAGCCGTGCTCGGCTGTTTGTTTGCCCTTATCCTCCTGCCGACCACCTTGCCCGGCCAAGGCTGTATCATCGCCCGCGGCGGCGGCGGCGCCGGCATCACCGACGGCAGCGGCTACCTCAACGCCGGTGACTGGCAGATCACCCAGTCGATCCGCCATTTCGACTCCCACCGCCACTTCGCCGGGGACGACGAACAGACGCACCGCTCGGACAACGGCACCGAGGTCTACAACAACTCCTGGTTCTTCGACACCACCCTGACCTACGCCTGGTCCAAACGGCTCAACCTGTTCGTCACCGTCCCGTTTGTGAACCACGACCGCTCTTCGCTCTATGAGCACCTCGGCAACAACTCCGGCCAGCGTTTCGCCACCCAGGCTTCTGGTATCGCCGACGTCCAGGCCGGCGCCAGCTTTTGGGTCCTCCACCCGGACCACGCCATGACCTGGAACCTCCAGGTGGGTGCGAGCATCAAGTTCCCGACCGGCGATGCGGAGGCCCAGGACATCTTCGTGCGCAGCAGCGGTCCGACCCTGCGTTACGTCGACTCCTCGATCCAACCTGGTGACGGTGGCACCGGTTTTTCCATTTCGCTGAACGGCTTCTACAGCCTCGAGAAGTGGGTCAAGAACCTGTCGCTCTACGGTAATGGTTTTTACCTTTTCAATCCCGAGGAGCGCAATGAGAAGACCGGCTTCTCCATCCCTGACGGCTACATGGTGCGCGGCGGGCTGGAATATCGCTTCGCGCACGTGCAAGGCCTGTCCGCCAGCCTGGGTGTGCGCAACGAGGGTGTAGTCGCTCATGATCTGTTTGGCGGCAGCCGCGGCTTTCGCCGTCCGGGCTTCGCCGTCGCCATTGAACCCGGCTTCACCTTCAGCAAGGGCCGCTTTACCAGCACGCTGACGGTCCCCATTGCGATTCATCGCAATCGCGTGACCACCTACGGCGCCATCAAGGCCGGCGATGCCGCCTTCGCCGACTACACGATCAACCTGTCCGTCGCGGTGAAACTCTGAATCGGCCCGCCCCCGGGCCGCCTCTACCTCGCCCCCGGGGTGAAGCGATCCAGGCGTCCGCGCAGACTCCGGCTCAGGGGCAGCCGCGTGCCGTCGCGCAGGACCACGGTATGGTCGCCGTGGTTGGCCGGCTGGACTTCGCGGATCTGGTCGAGTTGGACGATCGCCGAGCGGTTGATGCGGACAAATTGCTCGGGGCCGAGACGCGTCTCGATGGCCGCCATCGTCTCACGCACCATCAGACGGCCGTCCTGCAGGTGCAGCATCACATAATTGTCCGCCGCCTCCACGCGCACGATCTCCTCCGGGCGCAGGAACACGAGCCGGCCGTCGGTCTTCACGGTGATGCGATCCGCCTTCGCCGGTGCGGCGGCGACGGGACCGGCGGCGCGCCCGCCGTTGAGCTGCAGGTGAAGCTGCACGCGGCGCAGGGCCTGCTGGCAGCGCTCGCGGTCAAAGGGCTTGAGCAGGTAGTCCACCGCCGCGAGATCGAACGCGTCGACAGCGAACTTCTCGTGGGCCGTGGCAAAGACGATCGCGGGGCGCCGGTCCTCGGGCAGCTGCGCGATGACCGTCAGGCCGTCGCAACCGGGCATCTGCATGTCGAGAAACACCAGGTCGGGGGCCAACGACCGGATGGCGCTGATGGCGTCGGGGCCGGCGGCGCATTCGCCGACCAGTTCGACGATCGGTTCGGTCTGCAGGAAACTGCGCAGGCGGTCCCGCGCCAGCGACTCGTCATCGACAATGAGGGTACGGATTTTCATGTGGGCAGATGGATGCGCACTTCCAAGCCACCCTCGGGGTGGTTGGTCAGCTCGAAACGGTGGCGATCACCGTAAAGCTCGCGCAGGCGGGCCCGGGTGTTGCCGAGTCCGATCCCCTCGCGCGTGAAGCCACCCGGCGGCAGACCCGAGCCGTTGTCGCGCACGACCAGCAGCAGGCCGCCGGCCTCGGCGCGGGCCTCCACGGCAATGCGACCCGGGCGCGAGTGCGGCTCGGTGCCATGCCGGATGGCGTTCTCCACCAGAGGCTGCAGGAGCAGGCTGGGCACTTCGACGTCCAGCACGTCGGACCCGACCTTCACCTCGGCAGTGAGCCGGTCGCGAAAGCGGATGCGCTCGATCTCGAGGTATTTCTCGATGAACGCGATCTCCTCGCGGAGCCGGGTCAGCGGCTGGCCGGGATGATTCATCGTGAGCCGCAGCAGCTCGCCGAGACGCACCAGCATCTTGTCCGCGGCATGCACATCGCTGTGCATGAGCGACGCGATGCCATTGAGCGTGTTGAAGAGGAAATGAGGTTTGAGCTGCCGCAACAGCGCCTGCAACCGGGCCTCGGTCAGGTGTTTTTCCAGCTCGAGCGCGTGGACTGTGCGCTCGTGGTATTTGCGGTAATAATCGATGGCGTGGCTGAGCGTGATGATGACCCCGTAGACGAGGAGGTTGAACGGGTATGTCTTCACCAGCAGCGGCTGGAAAACCTCGCCGAAGGAAACCGGTTCGCCGAGGAGACGGCTGTGCCCCATGCCCACCAGGGAACGCAGCACGACATAGACCAGCGAGCAGACCAGGGCGGACCCGAGGTGGATAGCCGCCGTCCGCACCGGCTGGGCGCCCTCGGGGGGAAAGCGCCGCGCCAGCATCAGCACGGGCACGGACAGCACGGCCCACACATACCAGTCGCCGAGCGAATAACCGATCGCCTGACCCCAGGTCACCGACCGGCCAAGCAGCGTGCTCGACAGGTAGAACTGGCTCGCGAAGGCCAGCCCCACCAGCGTCCAGAATGCCCCGAGCCCCGCGAGGCGGAGCAGGGAGCGGCCGGACAGGGGATGGTCGGACATTGCTTGAAAGGGATTGCGAATTATTAAGGAGACCAAGCAATGGGTGTCCACGCCCATTCGTCGGAACACCGTGCCAGCCCCCACCCACCTCAGCCCTCCCGCTCCCACCGTCCCTCAGCCGGTGCAGTCGGTGGTGTCGCCGTTGTTGCCGGTGCTGTTGCCGCTGGTGATCACCTCGGTCCTGCTTGGAGTGGTGTTCGCCCGGTTGTTCCCGCCGGACGCAGCCGCCGGCGCACCCGCGGTTCGCTTCACCGACATCACGGCCGAATCCGGTCTCCGCTTCGCCCACCGTCAGGGTGGCGACGAGGCACCCACCACGATCGGCGGCGGCGTGTGTGTGCTGGATTACAACCTGGATGGACGCCCCGATCTCTTCTTCGTCAACGGATCGCCGTGGCCGTGGGAGGAATCCCTCGAGAAGCGTCTCGGCCGGAACAGCGCGCTCTATCGCAACGACGGCCAGGGTCGCTTCACCGACGTGACCGCCCTCGTCGGGCTCAACGGCGAGATGCAGGGCATGACCGCGGTCGCGGGGGATTTCGACAACGACGGACTGCCTGACCTCTACGTCACCTGCGTCGGCCGCAACCACCTTTTCCGCAACCTGGGTCAGGGACGTTTCGAGGATGTCACGGAACCCGCCGGGGTCGGCGGCGAGGAAAACCTCTGGAGCACCGGGGCGGCGTGGCTCGATGTGGACGCCGACGGCTGGCTGGATCTGGTCGTGCTGCACTACGCGCAATGGCCGCAGGAGATCGGGCTCGGCCAGGCCTTCGCCGTGGCCGAGATGGGGCGTTCTTACGGCACACCCACCGGCTTCTTCAGTGTGCCGCCCACCGTTTATCGCAATCTGGGCCAGGGCCGCTTCGCTCCCCTGCCCGACTCCGCCGGCCTGCGCGACATCGATGCGGAGACCGGTCGGCCCGTGGCCTGGCCGCTGGCCCTGACCCCGGTCGACGCCAATGGCGACGGCCGGCTTGATCTGCTCATCGCCTACCAAAACCACCCCACTTCACTCTTTGTTGCCCGCAAGGACGGCGACTTCGTCCGGCAATCGCTCGCCAATGATGCCAGACAGGAAGGCGCCGCCGCCAGCCTGCTATCGGCCTCTACGCTGCCGCTGCCCCCGGGCAAAGGTGATGACGAGCGCTTCCAGGCCCTGCGCGCGGCGTCCGATCCCATGCAGGATTCACCCCGCCTCGCCCTGGCCACCAAGCTCGGCGTGGCCCTGATCGACCTCGACCTGAACGGCCGGCCTGAACTCTTTTCCGGCAACGGCGTCGCCGAGGCTGCCGTCAACCGTTTCGAGACGACGCGAGACTTCCGGGCGTCAGCCCAACTGCTTTGGAAGCCAACCGACCAATGGGTGCCGCTCACCGGCAAAGTCCCGGACGACGAAGCCACCTTCCCCCGCGTCACGGCCCGCGGCATCGTCACCGCCGACATCGACGGCGACGGCGATGACGATGTGATCATCGCCCAGAACAACGGCAGCCCGCTCCTGTTGCGCAACGACCAGCGCGCCGGCCTGCCGTGGCTGCGCCTGAAGCTGATCGCCACGCGCAGCCAGCCGGAAGCCGGCGGCACCCGGGTGGAGATCCACACCCCGCGGCGGGTTCTGGCCCAGACCGTGGCCCCCGCCCTCGGCTTCATGGCCCAGTCCGACTCGGTCCTGGCCTTCGGTCTCGGCGACGATGCCCGCGTCCGCAAGATCGTGATCCATTGGCCCTCCGGACAGGTCCAGGAGCTGAAACCCACCAGCCTGAACCGAGTGATGGAAATCCGGGAGCCATAGAGGCCACCCGACCGCGGCAAGCGGCGAAGCGACAAGGTTCAAGGCCCCAGCACGACACCCGGCCACCTTTCTCCCGAGCCGAATTCACCGGGACCCCGCTCCGCCCCTTGGCACTCGATACCTGATACTTGCTACTTGGTACTTGGAACTTGGTACTTGGTACTTGGAACTTGGAACTTGGTACTTGGTACTTGCTACTTGTCCCTCGGCTCTTGGCCTCTGCTGCTCCTCGCAACTTGTTACTTGAAACTTGGCCCTTCTCATGGAGCCTCGGCTTCATGAGTTCCTGTCCCTGCGGCTCCGGCCAGTCCTTCGAAACCTGCTGCGGTCCGATCATCGGCGGCGCCCCCGCCCCGACGGCCGAGGCGCTGATGCGCTCGCGCTACACGGCCTACGTGCAGCGCAACGTCGAGCATCTGGGTCGCTCGCTCAGTGCCGACCAGCGCAAGGACTTCGCTCCCGAAGAGGCCAAGAAGTGGGCCGAGGGCTCCGAGTGGCTCGGCCTGACGATCATCAACACCGAGCAAGGCGGTCCGGACGACAAGTATGGCGCCGTGCATTTTTCCGCCAAGTTCCGGACCGAGGGCAAGGACCACGAGCACCTCGAGGTCGCGCTCTTCGGTCGCGAGGACGGTCGTTGGGTCTACACCGGCCAGGTGAACGAACCGGGCAAGACCGTGCGCCGCGAGACCCCCAAGGTCGGCCGCAACGACCCCTGCCCCTGCGGCAGCGGCAAGAAGTACAAGAAGTGCTGCGGCGTCGCGGCCTGACGCGCGTTTGTCGGTGGTAGCGTTGCTTCGCCGCGGTTGAGCCGCGGCCGCGGGCGCGTTGATCCACGCGCACCTCGCGCCAGCCCGGCCGGACGCCGGGTGTCCTCGCGGCGGCGAAGGGATTCGCCGCGCCACCCATGATGCGCTTTGCGCGGCGGACGTCAGGTCGTCCGAAGATTAGTAAATTGATTATCAAATCTGCCTTCTTGCTAACTGCACGCCCCCTGATTGTGTCGCGCCTCACGGCCACCTCCACGCGTGCTGTTCAACTCCCTTACTTTTGTCGTTTTCTTCGCCCTCGTCATGGGCGGCTACTGGACGCTCCGGTCGTGGAATGCGCGCAAGAACCTGCTCCTCGTCGCGAGCTACGTTTTCTATGGCGCGTGGAATCCGCCCTTCGCTCTCCTGCTGTTCGCGACCACCGCCCTTGATTTCTGGCTGGGTGCGCGCATCGCGGCGGCGCCCGCCGGTTCCCGCAAGGCCTGGCTCGTCGCCAGCGTCACGGCGAACCTTAGTATGCTGGGTTTCTTCAAGTACGGAAACTTTCTGCTGGAAAACACGAAGTGGCTGCTCGCCCAGGCCGGCGTGACCTACGCGCCCCCGCATCTGGACCTTTTTCTACCCATCGGCATCTCGTTCTACACGTTTCATTCCCTGTCCTACACCCTCGATGTGTACCGCGGAACGACCCAGCCCACCCGCTCGCTGCGCGATTTCCTGCTGGCCGTGTCCTTCTTTCCCCAGCTGGTCGCCGGCCCCATCGTGCGCGCGGCGGATTTCCTGCCCCAATGCGATGCACCCCCGACGCCCCTGAAGAACCGGCTCCAGTGGGGCCTGTTCCTGATGAGCCTCGGCCTCTTTCAGAAAGTCGTGCTGGCCGACACCCTGCTGGCCCCCATCGCGGACAATGTCTTCGGCCATCCCAGCCCCGTGCTGACGCTCGACGCCTGGATGGGCGTGTTTGCCTTCTCCGGACAAATCTTCTGCGACTTTTCCGGCTACTCTACCTGCGCAATCGGCGCCGCGCTCTGTCTCGGGTTCCACCTGAAAGACAATTTCCTGTTTCCGTTCGCCGCCGTGGGTTTCTCGGACTTCTGGAAACGCTGGCACATCTCCCTGTCCACTTTCCTGCGCGACTACCTCTACATTCCGCTCGGCGGCAACCGCGTCGGAGCCATCCGCGCATCGGTCAACCTCCTCATCGTGATGTTCCTCGGCGGACTCTGGCACGGGGCCGCGTGGACCTACGTCGTCTGGGGGCTCTTCCATGGCCTGTGCCTGGTGGTCGAACATTTCTTTCGGCTCATGACCAAGGGAGCCGCCTGGAAGGAAACCCTGCCCGTCCAGCTCGCGCTCTGCCTCGTGACCTACTTGTTTGTCTGCATCGCCTGGGTCTTTTTCCGGGCGACCGATTTCCCCTCGGCCGCCATGCTGCTCGGCGCCATGGCCGGCCAGATTCCGGTGGGCCAGGCCATTCTCTCCGGCCGGGAAATCCTGCAGGTCGCCCTCGTCATCCACATCCTGTGGATTGCGCAATGGCGGCTGCGGCACACCACCCTCGAGGCGGCCATCGCGCGGCAACCGGTCTGGCTCGTCGGCGCCGCCTGGACGCTGATGCTCGGCGCCATCATTCTCACCCAAGGCAGCGGCAATGCATTCATCTACTTCCAATTTTGATTTCCAGCGCCCGATCCCGGCGTTGCCGTGGCGTAGCCTGCTGCTCACCACCCTGCTGCTCACCGCGCTCGGCACCCTCGGCTGGGAAATCTGGGCGCGCGCCCATGGCTACGTTCCTTCCCTGAACGACACGCCCGACCTGTGGGCGGATTGGCGCGAAAAGGTCCGGCCCGATTCCATCGTCATCATCGGTGATTCCCGCGCGATCTTCGACATGGATCTGAACGAACTGGAGAAGGGACTGGGCCAACGCCCGATCCAGCTGGCGATGCCGGGCAGCTGCGCCTACCCGGTCCTCGAAAATCTGGCCAACGACCCGACCTTCCACGGCACCATCCTTTGCAGCATCGTCCCCGGCATGTGGATGGCCCCGCCGCCGGCCCCGCCCTACCTCAACGGCCTGAAGGGGCTGAACCGCTACCACAAGCGGACCCTGTCCCAACGCGCCGGTCATCATATCGGCATGTTCCTCGAAAAACGCCTGGCCTTCCTGAACGAGGAGGACCTCACGCTCTCCCAGCTCCTGCTCAGGATCTCGGTGCCAAACCGCGCGAATTCCTACCTGCCTCCGGCCCTGCCACCCTATTTCTCCACCATGGACGCGGACCGCCGCACCTGGATGGCTGACGCCTGTGCTCAACCAGGTCCGTTGCAAGACCGCGTCAAATTCGGCTGGCTGCCCCTCTTCACGCCCCCGCCGTTCCCTGACTACACCCCCAAGGAAGTGCTGGAGGGAATGGCCCGGATGGTGGAAGCCCGCTTTGGCCAGACCGCCGACGCCGTGAAAAAGATCCACGAGCGCGGCGGCAAGATCGTCTTCATCCGTTTCCCCAACAGCGGTGAACTCCAGAAGCTGGAAGACCTCGGCACGCCCCGCGCCGGCATCTGGACCCGCCTCATGCAGGAGACCGGTGCGCCCAACATCTATTACTCCGACCACCCTGAATTGATTTTCGATTGCCCCGAGTGGTCGCACCTGTCCGCACCCGACTCCGTCGAATTCACGAAGCGGCTCGTGCCGTATCTCCAGCAGGCGCTGGGCAAGTAAAGTCCCTCGGGCCATGCCCCGAGGCAATTGACCGATCCGGTCACGAGCAAGGACGCTTGCTCTCCAGCCAACTCGTGGTGGAGGGCCGGTCTCTCCGTTCGACAAGCTCAGGACCCCGAGCCAGTCGAGGGGCTGACCGGCCGCGGCTGGTCGGAAGATCAGCCCTCCGACACTGACCTGATTTTCCCAGCTCGAAGCCAAGCCGGAGCCAGCTCCGGAGTATTGGACCCAAAGGCAGTAACGCCCTACCCGCTTCGCACCGGTCCCGCCACGACCAAACGGAGGGCATCCAGCCTCAGTCGCGCTTCGCGGATGGCTCCGGTCATCTGCACCAGCTGATCGCGGGCGAGTTGGATCTCCTCGGCGCGGACATGGCCGTTCAGATGACGCAGGTCCACCAACCGCTGGACATCGGCCTGGAGCGCTCCCGTGGCGCGGGCGACGGCCTTGTCGCGGATGGCCACGCTCCGTTCCTCGGCTTTCTCCGAGGCGGCTTCGAGCAAACCTTTCAACAGGGTGGCGTTGAACGCCGCATTTTCCAAGAACCGGTGCAGGTCGCCATCCGTGCAGTCGGCCGCCAGTTGTTCCGCGGTGTATTCCTCCGAGCAATCACCCCCGCGCACATCGACCAGCACCCGCACCGGCGTCGGCGCGAGAAACTGATCCACGTGCCACCGCGCCTCCGCCACGGCCTCCAGCACAAAGACCGCCTCGAGCAGCAGATTGGGAGTCTCAGACTTGAGCGACCCGAACGCCGTGGTACCGGTGGCGGAATTGACCAGCAGGTCGAAGGTGTCCTGCACCAGCGGGTGATCGGCCGAGACAAAGCGGATATCCTCGCGCGAGATCGCCCGGTCCCGGTCAAACGTCGCCAGCATGCCATCCGCCGGAATCGAGGGGAAGCTTTCCACATAGGCATGGCTGGGATCGAGGGTCAGGTCTCCATTCTCATCCTCCTTGATCCGCACACCGAAATGATCGAGCAGCTCCAGCAGCAGTCCGCGGAGGCCGGGATCGGCATCGCGTTCCCGCACCTGCGCCACAATCCGCGCGGCCACCTCCGGGTCGAAGGAGTTGAGCTCCAGCAGGCGATCGCGACCCTGCTTCATCTTGAGATTCAATTCCTGCCGAAAGGCCGCGGTCTCCTTGATCAGCTTCTCCAGATCCCGTTCCGCATAGCCGGACGCACCGCAGGTCAGGGTCAGCAATTGTTCGCGAAACAGATCCCGGTATTCGGTGCCGCCATGCAACGAGGTTTCGAAGGCATCCAGTCCCCGATGATACCAGGCCGCGATGCCCTCCTCCGCGCTGCCCACGATGTACGGCACATGGATGCGAATCGTTTCCGTCTGTCCGATTCGGTCCAGCCGGCCGATGCGCTGCTCGATCAGGCCCGGGTTGAGCGGCAGGTCAAAGAGCACCAGGTGATGGGCAAACTGGAAGTTGCGTCCCTCGCTGCCGATCTCGGAACAGAGCAACAGTTGGGCACCGTCGGGCTCGGCAAACCACGCAGCCTGACGGTCGCGCTGCACCAGCGGCAGGCCCTCATGAAACAGGCCGACCTTTGCGTTCACCCGTTCCTGCAACGCCGCCTCGATGGCCAGCACCTTGCGCGGTGAACGGCAGATCAGCAGCACCTTGCCGGGCCGCACCTCCTCCAACAACCCGACCAGCCAGTCGATCCGCACGTCCTCCCGGAAGGAGTACCGGATGTCGGCCTCGTTCCCGGTCTCCTCCGCCCGCGTCTCCCGGGCAACCCGGGCCAGCTGGCTCAGGTTGGCCTCGGCGAGCGGCACCGGGACATACTTCCGGCGTGGAAACCCGGTCATGGCGGCGCGCGTATTCCGCAGGACCACCCGCCCGGTGCCATGTTGATCAAGCAAGGTGCGCAGGAGCGCTTCCCTCGCACCGCTCTGCCCCTTGGCCAGGGCCGCGAGGTGCTGTTGCAACCGCTCGGGATCCCGTCCGAAGATCTTTTGCAGCGCCGCGCGGTCGGCCGCGGTGAGCGTCTTTTTCTCGATGATTTTTCCGGCAACGCCCGCCACCGCGCCATAGCGATCAGCCTCGGCGACAAACTCCTGGTAGTCGGCATAGCGGTCGGGATCCAGCAGCCGCAACCGCGCGAAGTGTCCCGCCAGGCCCAGTTGGGTGGGTGTCGCCGTCAGCAGGAGCAGGCCCGGGGTGCGCCGGGCGAGGGTTTCCACCATCGCGTATTCCAAGCTCACCCGTTCCGGCGTCCACTCGAGATGGTGGGCCTCGTCCACCACGACCACATCCCAGCCCGCGGCCGTGGCCTGCTCGCGGCGCCGGTCGTTGCGAGCCAGAAAATCCACACTGGCCAAGGCCAGCTGCGAGGAGTGAAACGGATTCTGGCCGGGCTCGCTGCGCTCGACCGTGGCACAACGCTCCTCGTCAAAGATGCTGAACCACAGGTTGAACCTCCTCAGCAGCTCGACGAACCACTGGTGCGTGAGTGACTCCGGCACCAGCACCAACACCCGCCGGATCCGCCCCGTCACCAACAGCCGCTGCAAAATCAGGCAGGCCTCGATCGTCTTGCCCAGGCCGACCTCATCCGCCAGCAGCACGCGCGGCACCAACCGGCGGGACACCTCGTGCAGAATGTAGAACTGATGTGGAATCAACTGCAGGCGGCCCCCGAGATAACCCCGGACCGGCGAGGACCGGATCGCCGCCTGCGCCTGCAGGGTGCGCCAGCGCAGGTCGAACAGCTCGCCCGGGTCGGCCTGGCCCGTCAGCAATCGTTCCGGCGGCAGACTCACGCTCGTCACATCCGAAATCTCATCCTCGCGCACCCGTCGCCCGTCGCCGACATAAGTCAGCAGGTCGTTGTGCTCCTCGACCGAGCCGACCACCAGCCGGGCCCCGGTTTTGGGCGTCACGGTCTCGCCCACGGCAAACTGCACCCGCTGGAGAACCGGCGTGCCCAGCGCATACAACCGCGTTTCCCCCGTGGCTGGAAACGACACGCCGAGCCGTTTCGCCGCCCGATCCACCAACGTCACCACGCCGAGACCCAGCTCGGGTTCCCGCTCGCTCATACACCGTTGTCCGACTGCACACAAAGACATGCCTTCATCAGGCGAGTGCAGGCACCAGAATGCAAAATCAGAATTACGTGCTTCGAGGATTGGAGGGTTGGTCTCCTCACCAACCGTAGCCGCCGTGGAGATCGATAGGCGTGCGACTGGGCGACAATCCATCCAGATTCTGCGCGCCTCTCAGGCCGTCCCGATACACCGCGGAAGGTCCGTGGCCCCAAGCTTCATGCTGTTTGCAGCGCGAATCTTCAACGGGTCATCACACCAGCACGCAACCGCGCGATCGCTTCCAGCCCCATGCGACCGTTGTGATAGGGACATTTCCAGAAGCCGACTTTTTCGAAGGAGGGAATGACTTTCCCCGCGCGGGTGACCCCGCGAAACCACTCCCCATGCTCCCGGTCGATGAGGTGGCTTTCGATGAACTCCCAGGTCTTGGCGGCGGCCGACAGGTAGCGGTCGGCACCGGTGATCTGCCAGGCGTTGAGAAACCCGACCACGGCCTCGGCCTGCGGCCACCATTCCTTCGTGTCATCGACAATCCCGGCGGGATCACCTTGGTTGAAAAGGGCTCCGTCCTTATCCGTGCCCTCGGCCAAAGTCACATCGGCAATCTTGATGGCGAGCGCGGCAATCCGCTTTTCCAAGCCAGCATCCGCCAGCACCTCGGCTGCCCGGGACAACAGCCAGGCTGCCTCGATGTCATGACCATACGAAATGAGTCGAGAGGTTGGTCGCCAGTCCCGGGTGAAGAACAGCCCGAGATGCCCGGTGCGGGGATCCAGGATCCGCGTCAGCATGGTTTCCACGAGATCACGCAAGGCTTGGCGCAAGCCCGCATCCGGCCACACGATCAGGAGCCGCGTATACGCTTCCATCACATGCAGCATCGTGTTCTGCGACTTGGGGTCATTCTGGTCCACCGCGCTCAATCGCCAGTCGGTCACCGGAGTCCAGTCGCGGGCGAAGGCCTCAACGTAGCCGCCGTGCACCCGGTCCCGCGCGTGCCTTTCCAGCAGGCCAAACAGGGCGATGGCCTGTTCGAGCGGCCCACGCTTGCCGGAGGCTGCATGGTACTCCGTCAGGGCATAGATCGCGAACGCCTGGCCATAGACCTGCTTGCGATCACGGTCGACGGTGCCGTCGGCATGAATGGACCAGAGGAATCCGCCATGAACCGCGTCATGGTAGCGACGCATGAGATCCTCGCAGGCCAGATCGGCCATCTGCAGGCTGGCGGGCTCGGCCAAGGCGCGAAAGGCGGCGGAGTAAGTCCAAAGAATCCGCGAAGTCAGCAACGCCCCGCGCACCGCGGCCGGATCAACCATCAGGTCGTTGGCCAGCGCCCCGCGAAAGGTGCGTGCACGGGGGTCGGCCACATGACGGATCCAGAACGGCAGGATATTGCCGCGCAGGTCGGTCTCGATGGCGTGGAGCAGATCGGCGGGGTGGACTGAAGGCATTGCGCAGGCCCACGACAGAGCCGGACTTCGGCCCGCTTGGCAAAGTGACAACGCGCAATCTCAAATCCGAAACGCAGGATCGTCTATTCCGCCCGGCCGACCGGCGTCCCCGCTCAGCCCAGCAGATCCAGCGTGCGCCTCACCCGCTCCAGCAGTTCTTCCCGGCTATACGGCTTGCTGAGAAGGTCCATGTCCGAGACCGGCACCAAGCCGGCTGGCAACATGTTGGCGCTATAGCCGCTGCAAAACAGGACCGGCAGCTCCGGATGGGTCTGGCGGATGCTGTCGTAAACCTGCCGCCCATTCCGCTTGGGCATGATGACATCCAACACCGCGAGCCGGATCACCGCTTCGTGCTTCCGGAAAAGCTCCTCCGCCTCCTCGCCATCGGCCGCGGCGATCACCTGGTAGCCGCTCTCCTCGAGATAGCGGATCGCGAGGTTGCGGACCTGCGCATCATCCTCGGCCAGCAAGATCGTTCCTTTCGCCTGGCCGGTTCGTGGCGGCGCGACCTGACGGGCCGCAGGTACCGCCGGGCGCTTTGCCGGATCCGCCTGGGGCAGCACCACGCGGAAGGTGGTCCCTTGACCGGGTGCGCTCTCGACCGTGATCGTGCCGCCGTGTTGATGCACGATGCCGTGGGCGACCGCCAGTCCTAAGCCGGTGCCCTTGCCCAAGGTCTTGGTGGTGTAGAAAGGCTCGAAAATCCGCGCCTTCACCTCCGGGGTCATA